>Ga0099822_1001297_pt1 | contig 28656 bp, 15 predicted proteins | sample CowpeawhiteBW_FD_76839 | JGI IMG/M metagenome (GOLD analysis project Ga0099822, IMG submission 76839) | Root nodule microbial communities of legume samples collected from California USA - Cow pea white BW | ecosystem: Host-associated > Plants > Roots > Nodule | place: USA: California | collected... | reverse complement strand
TCATAAGCAATAAAAATCGTTTTTAGTAAATACATCAAACCTTTTTTTTATTACTAGAAAAACTTCAAAAAATGTAAGTTTCTCTTTTTTTTTTTTTTTTACCTTGGAGATTAAGATGAATGAGGATGGTGCATGTAAAGATGACCAACATGCTTACTTTACAGGAAAGTGAAAATGTGAAATGCTTTGGTTTTTAGTTTCCATAGTTTGTTCTCTTTTGGTTTCTTGTTCCTGTTGTTTCCAAGGAGGATGGATGCTATATGGTAGCATGAAAGTAACGAAACAAAGTCAGCAGAATGATGGCACTCTCCCACAAGGCACGTGTAACGAGGGCAACGGTGGTGACAATTAAGAGGGCCTGACCCCACCCTCTTTTGCAACTTGACATGCATGTATGCAGCCAAATGGGGTCATCTTCACGGGGCTTATTATATATCTTCTTTTCACTTTTTACCGTGCTCATCACCCTCTCAATGTTCATAACACTCTATGCCATATGCCATACATTTCACAATTCTTAAGGCACACACACAAGTACAAACAAAACCATGTGAAGTGGAAGAAGTTGAAAGTTGTAACCACTGTCACTCTCTATTATGAGCTCAGCGGTTAATGCAGTTCTGTGAGACTGTGTTTTGTGACTAAGATTGTAGTGTTTGCTCCCTTGGCTTATAGTGTTCAGTGGGAAACCCCACATGGCCCATTAACAAAATACAAGTTAGTGGAATCACTTAGGGCTCTTTTATTTCAGCAACTTACTTGTCACAACTAACATGTTGAATATCTAAATCTATTAGGGATATAAATGAGTATAAATCTAATTTTGCAAACTGATTTAAATAGATCAGTAACCTAACCCTATGTAAAAGACTATTTATTTTCACAAGTAGTTGAGTTTAAGTATTAAGTATGCAGTTAAATATGTTCTTTTACGTCTTAAGTATGCGGTTGAACTGTCATTGCTTATACATTAGTTTTGACGAAACTAATATTTCTACGTATGGTTGAATCAATGTGACATGTCTTATATTGTTGTTTCAATTGTTTGTCAGCCACCTCCTGTGGTAACAGTAGTCCTCAAAGTTCGAATGCATTGTGAAGCATGTGCTCAAGTTATAGAAAAGGGAATCCGCAAGATTAAAGGTACATGGATTCATGCTTTTTCTTCTTGTTTCATCATCTCTCTCTATCTTCTGTAATGAATTATTGATTGCTCGTGCGAACTGTCTTTCCTTTCCTCGTGCACTCGCTATCTTGGAACCTACATATTTATAGACAAATCTTTTTTTTTTTCTTCTTCCTTTTTCTTTCAATTTGTTATTTTCAAATTCAGTATTCTGATTTCGTAATGACGAACATGTCTATATATAGTTACCACACGTGAAAAAATTTCGAATGCAAAAGTTTCATATTAATTACTCAGAGCGTAGTCCGAACGCACTTTATGGTACATTGTTTCCTTCTTTAAGTGTTGGATAAATTTCATGCGGATCTCACCAAAAGGATCAAACTATGTTTTGGATTTTTCAGTAAACTCAAAACGAAATTCTCTCAACAAGACAATAATAGAGAGTGTATTAAAAAACTGTCATCGTCTCTGTATTGAAAGATAGGTCAAGAAGCATAACGCGTGGCGCTAATCCCGTTCCTTTCAAAAGGGTGCTTGATTTCAAGGTTTTTCGTGTAGCCTTTTGACCGTAAGAGTTGTGATGTTGATCTTAATTGGATCTCGAGGATTATATATTAATCTCACTGCCAATATTTTTGTGTGTGAAAAAGGCCAATAAATAGACCTTAACTGCGTAAAATTTTGCATTTCAATGCTGATTTATGGGGAGGTGGCGGAGAAGGGGGTGTTACATGATGTTGAGAGATGAATATTTAACATCATCAATTCACTGTTTCAACTTCTTTTATGTAGGGCATAACTTTAACTGGTATTATAAACAATAAATTAAAGACACGCTTTGCGTTTAACTCGTGCTTTTTAATTTAATTAATCTCTGAAAACTTTAAACTGTAACACATAACTTAATCATTTGACAGCAATCTATTACATGCTAACACGTATTGATTAATGCAGGAGTAGAGTCAGTGGAGACAAGCTTGGGAAATGATCAAGTGATAGTGAAAGGTGTGATAGACCCAGAAAAGCTGGTTGATTATGTGTACAAGAGAACCAAAAAGCAAGCTTCTGTTGTGAAAGAAGAGGAAAAGGAAGAGAAGGAAGAGGAGAAGAAAGAGGAAGAGAAAGAAGAAAAAAAAGAAGGTGAAGAAAGCAAGGGAGATGATGATGGTGAAGAAGAGGATGAAAACAAATCTGAGATTAAGCGAAGCGAATATTTGCCAATGAGATCCTACGTTGACTACTTAGACTACTTAGACTACCCTTATGATTCTCAGATTTTCAGCGATGAGAACCCAAATGCATGCAGTGTAATGTAGATCAGTATTATTATGTACTAATTAACTTGGTATTTTATTGTGTTTATGAACTTTCTACATATTTCCTTGCTAAAGGTTGGCCAGAATTGTTGCAGTGTGTACTGAATTTTGGCCTGCATTTTCAATTATATATGTACCTATAATGATGTCATTCATTAATAAGTTCTACTCATGTTATGATAAAACTTGCTACCAAAATGGACACTTCAAGCGGAACTTTACTGAAGTATTACTCCCAGTTAACAGGATTCACAGGCTTCTCAGCTTTTTTATAAAATATAAAATCTATTGGTTGAAACAAAACCCAGATAGCTCATAGACTGACATATAACGATTCAAGAAAAAATTAACTCGGATTCTTTGTAAAGAAAAACAATGTGATTAAAATAAAAGATTTTATAAAAAGTTACTGGCTTTGTTTCAAACAAAACTGAATCATTGATGAGTAGTTTGAAGTAGTGGGAAACTGATTTGGAACTCAGTTTCTTGCCCTACTGCTAAAGGAACTATAAGGTTGAGGGTTGTCCTTTATACAGACAGCTGCTGAGTTGGGTAGGGTCCAATTATTGACCACAAGATTGAAAAAAAAAAGTAGGAACAGTATTATAAGGTCTTTACCTTTTTAAGCAATTGTTAGAAGCTTCATCAGAGAAATGTAGTCTGTTAACAAGTAATGGAACAAAATATAACTTCAAATTATGACACACTGTGAGCAGCAGCATGTATTCTAAATCCTCGTACAACATTTTTTTTACTAATCTTCTAACATGCTGAATAAAATAATCATAAAATTATTTTTATCTTTCAAAATATTATTTATCATACATGTTTTTTATCAAGTGTTTTGTTTAAAAAGTAACAGGAAGGTAGAGTGTTATTCATTTGAATATAAACCAAAAAGGATGTGTTAGTTGCAATGTCATGAGTTTTGCAGAAGAAAGAGGATGATGCAAAGTAGTGGCGGGGAACCTAATTCCAAAAGGAATATGATGCATGCATTACAATCTGCGAATCTCTGGAGTAATGGGACGTTTAAGATAGCGAAGGTGATATCAAAATAGATGCATAGAATTAAAAAAGGCGAATCAGAGGCACTTTATTCTTGTAAAGGTGGGGTTAACTGCCTTTTTTGAGTTGGCAAAAGCAAAGTTAAAACAGAAACGCCATGACAGAGACTTACAAGGTTATCTATTTTTGTTTTTTTGGTGACTCAGAGACTTGTAGATGTTATAATTGTGTAAATTAACCCATCGTTTTAATAGGGATAGAACTCAACTTGCATAACGCATTGGATCAAACAGTGACTACAGCAGAAAACTCCGACGCCTAGTTCAAGAAAGAGGTAGGACCAGTCGTCAAATAGTGCACTGTGGGAGATTTTCTGCACCAGGAAAATGACAACTTTACATCTACGTTACTGAATTTATGGAATTTGAAAATGTTAATAACCACAATAAGAAATCATTTTTGATAGATTTAAAGAGAAAACAAAAAGTTTATTCACATTTTTTTTCAGTGAACTTGATTTATGATGACATCTTCAAATAACTTCTACCCATAACCAATGCTTCTAACTATTTTCAGCTTCTAGTGATTCTGAAAATATCTGTAACTATTTTGAGATTCTGATTATTTTGAAAAGTTGTAATATAAACTCAAAACTATTACTTTTCAAAAAAACGATACTTCGGTGAAAAATGCTTCAGCAAACATAAGATTTTAAGTTATCACGGACTTCATTGGATATTTTGAAAACTCCAGTAGCAACATATTTTTGTATAATTCATGAAGTTGAAGCACAGCAAAAAGCCTGTTCTAGAGACCCATAGCATCAAGATTTCAGAAAATTAATGGTTAATTTTACAATGGGATCTAGATATTTTAGGTGTATGATGCCTTGACATACTCCTTTCAGTAATTTAGTACAAATATGAAGCTTTATCATAAAAATTAAACATGTATATGATAAATCATCCAGACACACACATTTGTGGATGAGAGAAAGAGAGGTGTGTGGATATGAACAGTAAACGAGATAAACCCAACAGATGGCATGAAAATACCTTTTTTCTTTCCCGTTTTATTTTAGTGTGGATTAATCAAAATTCCTAGATAATATGTACCACCAAAAAGAAATGTAGCAGGAAAAGGTTCCTACAGAATAGCCATCAAAAATGATGTATGAAAACTGAATTGCATGATGAATAGCCACCAAGCAATTGGCATTATATGTACCACAATGTTCACTTTGATGTAATTATCCTTATGGAGCTTAGAATTTCTCACTTATAGCCCGTACTGGTGGAAGCTATATCAGCTAAAAGGATACACAGTCCATGTAATTTATGTTTACCTCTGCAAAGACTTGTACAGCACCACAGTCACATATTTGGCTCGAAACCGATGAGTTGTGCCAAGTGCGACCACTGAAGGGCTACCCTTTCCTTTCTGCATATAAAGATGATTCAGCACTACATGCTGAGGTCTGGCTGTAAGAGGTTGGATTTCCATATTTGTTGACGGAATATTAAGAAGCGTCATTTGCAAATACGGAGGAACCAATGGTGGCTCCTTTGCATAATCTTCGGAACTAAGTTGTAAGTTGTTATAACTAGAGTCTGGTGATTTAGGAGGTTCAAAACTAGAAATGCTTCCAATGTCCTCAGGAACATAATCCTTTACGTAATATACAAAATTGTTAGTCTCACAATATAGATGTTCGCGCCTTCTGACAGTAAAACATAGCGCAGACATTTTTTTAGTACTATAAGATATGCAATGAAACCTATTTTATCATCATCTTCCCATCCCCTGGTTAGGAATTACAAGTTCTACCGATCAGCAAATAAGTTTAACTAGAGCGACATGAGAAAAATTGGCATGTATAAAATTACAAGATAATAAAATGACTCAGAAAGAAAACTGATATGTAAAACCGCTATAAAAATTCATTCCATGGATATTAAGGGTTTTTATCTAAAAAACAAAGAAGACCTGCAGAGTTACGTAGCCACAAAGTGACATAGAAATGAGTTCAGAATCATATCCATTGAAAACAAAGTTCTTGCAAGAAGATAAGATAATCTAACCTAAGTACGTGAAATAAATGAGAAAGGGAGAGACATTATAAGGAGAATCGTGATGCAAGGGATACTAAAACCGAATGTAAAGTCCCAAAGAAAAATAAGAATTTGATAACTTGAGAGAGAAAAAGGAAATATATCCGAGATTGCACAAAATAAGGTCCTTCAAACAGGGTTCCTAAATAAGATAAGTTTGCACAAAAATCACCATCACATGTCAATTATTATTACAAGTCTATTAGCAAAAATGTACCTGCAAGTCCAAAATGTTGTAAGCATTACCCGCATCATCTTGAGCCCAAGGCAAGTCAGGTGCATACCTCCACTGGCCATCCACAATAAATCTAAATTGGTATACACCGGATGGCAACACTTTCATTATTGTGAAATCCTTCCCTGATCTCTGTAAGGACATTCTGATGAACCAATAATATTATCATCTAAGCAACAGCTATAGCAGGCTTCGAAGATAAATCAAAAGGACATAACGTATGCATTTCATTTTTTTTGTTTTATGTTTCATCTTCAGTTAATATGTTTTCAATAATAATTCAAAATTGCCACCTTGTTTTTTTGGTTCCAGCTTTCAAGAACTTGTAAATGAAACGATGAAAACACAACAAGGTGACGCGAGAAAAACATATCAACAGAAAATGACAACAAACAAACAAAAAGGAAAAACATTAACAAACACATCCCAGACATTCCAAACCTTGTTTTCCAATTATCCCATGATCCCTCCACAGCCACTTCTTTCCCATCATAACTCCAAGTAATCATCGTTGGAATTCCAAGTTCACTGTACATATCCTCGTACCCTGACGTAGTCTGCATCCAGGAAGGGCTTGGAGTATGCATTTCATCAGGTCTTTGTAGTGGAACCACCGGAACCTAAAAACAGAGAAAGGGAAGCAGTTAACAACTGCCAAAAAAAGAGAACCAAGCCAAGCACGTATATTCAAAGCAACGAAAATTCATAACCAAGCTTCATAGAGACCAGATAGCACATCTTATATGATTGACAAGAAAACATCACGTAGCCTCTTGTGTCCACGATCAACCTAGGAGAGAGTGAGGGGTAGGGTACTTGATTCCTGAACTGGACAAAAAATCCAGAAGATGCGAATATAGTCCTTTAAAGCAATCCCAACACATAAACTTCCCAGTCACAGAAACACTGAATTAGGTTCCCATCCCACACATGCTGATTGATACAATAACTAAAAACACTGAGCGAGAGAATGGACCTCCAAAGTAGTGAATGAAGAATAAAAAGGAAAAGCGAGTAAGGAGCTTCGGAACTAAATAATCCACCACACGAACTTGCATCACACAGCCAGTCTACACCAGGAGTTCTTTTACAATCTCAAAAGGCTAAAAAAAGTTACATGATTATTCACCATCCAAACCGAGTGCACTCTGACATCATGCCTTCTAAGACACGCCGACCCAGAAACAAGTGCCAACATTCAATTAAAACGTTAGACTTTCTCAACTGATTAATCCATGAAAAGGGAGACCAAGGAAAAAAAATTATATTTTTTTAACAATCTGGAGAAGAAAAAAAAACAACAACCTATTTAGCAATAAACTGTAAAGAGAGGGTTTACTTGTGGGGCGAACATGAAGGGAGATTGAGTGGTTCTAGGGCTAGCAGGGGGAGAATGACCCATCATATCGGAAGGAGGCGCACGATAGCCAGGGTTGGCGGACATGCAATCGGCGACAGCGTGAGTAGGTGCAGAAGCAGCAGCTTCGTCGTCGTCTTCTTCTTCTTCTCCGTCGGTCTCGGAGGGAGAACCGTTGACATCGTCTCTCCCATTCACATTGCCCATGGTAGTTGTGCAGTGAGAGAGAGAGAGGGAGGGAGTAAGAAGAGAAAGAAAAAAAAAAGGAAAAAGGAGAAAGAGAAAGGGAAGGGAGTGGGGTAAAACAATAATTGTATGATAGTAAAAAAAGAAATGTGAGATGGGTGGAAAGAAGAAAGAGAAGAAAGAGAAAGGAGTTGAGGGTGGGAGAGTGAGGGAGTGTGGGGTAGGGTAAGGTAAGGAGTGTTGTGTTGGGTTTTGGGGATGGTGGTGACGTCATCATAAGGACCTTACATTATGTTGTGTTGTGTTTGGAGTGTTCGCTCCGACGGCATGGCAGGACGTGAAGAGTCCTCGGAGCTGGGTTTAGGGCTCAGAAAGCCCAAGCTCAAGGAATTGGCCCGTTAAGTTGGGTTGGGTGGGTTACAATAAGCGGAAGGAATTGGCCCGTTAAACTATATTTTAGAAAAAGTTTAATTGTATTGTTAAGGTATTATGTATTTTGTATGAAACATTAGTTTCTTTCTTGTTTATTTATAACAATATATAAAAGATATACTCTCTTTTTATTTATATTTTGTTATTCTAATTTTATTTTTAATTATTATTTTAAAAATTAATTATTTTATAAATAGTTTACTTTTAATCGTTAGTCTAAAAATCTCTTTATCTTCAATAGTTGTTTTAAAAACTTCTCTTATGTACATATTTTATTTTTTCAATTTTACATCTAACAACTATTTTAAAAATTCATTATATATTCTTTATTGAATTGAACCGAACAGAATCAAATTGAACAAGACCGAACCGGACCAAACTGAACAAAACTGAATCGGATCGGACCGAACCGAACCGAACCGCATTGAACCGAACCGAATCGAACCAGACCGAACCAAACCAAACCGAACTAAATTGAACTGCACTGAACCAAAACAAACCGGACCAGACCGAACCGAACCGAACCACACTAAACTGAACTGAACCGAATCAAATTGCACTGAACCGAAATGAACTGGACCAGACCGAACCAAACAAAACCAAACCAAACCAAACCGAACCAAAACGAACCAGACTAGACCAAACTGAACTGAACTGCACTAAGCCAAAATGAACCGAACCAGACCAAACCAAACTGAATCGGATCGGACCGAATTGAACCGCATTGAACTGAACCGAACCAAACCGAACCGAACTAAATCGAACTGCACTAAACCAAAATGAACCGGACCAGACCGAACCGAACCGAACCAAACTAAACAAAAACGAACCAGACCAGACCGAACTGAACCGAACCGCACTAAATTGAAATGAACCGGACTAGACCGAATCGAACCAAACCGCACTAAACTAAACTGAACAGGATCGAACTGAATCGAACCACATTGAACCGAAATGAACTGGACCATACCGACCCGAACCAAACCAAACCAAATCAAAACGAACCGGACCAGACCGAACTGAACCGAACCGCACTAAACTGAAATGAACTGGACCGAACCGAACCAGAGCAAATTGAACCAAATCGAACCAAACTAAATTGAAATATCATTTAGTTGTGTTTAATTTTAAAACACATTCAAAAAAAGAGCAAAAAATTTAAAGGAAAATTTTACACTTTCATAGTTAATTAATATAGAGCAAAAGGATAGTCGTTTTGTAATGTGCACAAAAAATGTCATACCCACAAGTTTTTTCAGCACCAACACCACAATCGTAAGGTCCCTCTTAAACAATTGAAACTTAATGTTTTTTTTCCCAAATTAAATATAGAAAGTGTATAAACAATAACATAAATAAACTGTATACTTTCAATAAAAAAAAACATCCAAAGGATAAGCTTGAATTGGTTTGTATTCACCTTTCACACAAATAACTATTTATTTTGTCAAAGTGGAGAATATAGAGTTCCGAAATTGGTAAAAGCCTAAATATTTAAGTATTTAAGAAAAATATTATAAGACGATGAAAAAGAAAAATGAAATGGGAACAATGAAGCATTGAGTATAAAAAAATAAGAAAAATGCAAAAGACATATAAGAGAATGATAAAATGTTAGTTAGGGTTAAGGTTCAAAAATAAGACATACAAGTTGGGTGGGGTGTGAGGTGTTAAAATTGCACTGAAGGTGATAAGGTGGAATAATGAGAGCAAGGCGACATGACCTTATATAGTAGTGACGGAGATGAGAAGTTCACGATCATTGTCTCAATTGTGGTGATTGAATTAAAAAATGGAGTGTGCGCGGTGTTTAGGATAGAGGCCATTGAAAAAAAGGAGAAAATAGAATACATAATTCAATTAGTGAGCAATTAACCGATAGAAGTTTAATTTTTAAAAAATAAATGGTAAAAAAATACGGTTTAATTTTTAATTATTTTTTTTACTATAATATATAATTTTTATTAAAAATATTTTTTTTACTTTAATATAATACATATAATTATAATTAAGTTTAGTTAGATTAATTTTGTTCATTTATAACAATATATAAAGAGATACTCTTTTTTGTGTCCATATTTCATTATTTCAATTTTACCCTTAATTATTATTTTAAAAACTAATTATTTTATAAATAGTTTACTTTTAACCGTTAGTCTAAAAACCTCTTTTGTCTTCAACCGTTGTTTTAACAACCTCTTTTATGTACATATTTTATTTTTATAATTTTACGTTTAAAAACTATTTTAAAAATTCATTATATATTCTTTATTGAACTGAACCGAACCGAATCAAATTCAACTGAACCGAACTAGACAAACTGAACTGAACCGGATCAGACCGAATCGAAACGAACCAGATCAGACCAAACCGAACTGAACTAAACCGAATCGAACCGCACTGAACCGAAACGAATTGGACTAGACCAAACCAAATTGAATCGAACCAGACCGAATCGAACCGAATTAGACCAGACCTCACTAAACCGAACCGAATCTCACTAAACCGAATCGAACCGGACTAAACCGAATCGAATCGCACTGAACCGGAGCGCACTAAATCGAACCAGACCAAATCGGACTAAACCAAACCAAGCCAAACCAATCTGAACCGAACCAAACCAATCTGAACCGAACCAAACCAAACTGAACTGAAATACTCTTTAGTTGTGCTGAATTTTAAAACACCTTCAAAAAAAGAGGAGAAAACTTAAAAAAAACACACTTTTATAATTAATTAATATAAAGCAAAGGAGAGTCGCTTTGTAATGTGCACAAAAAATGTCATATCCAAAAGTTTTTTCAACATCAATACCACAATCGTAATGTCCCTCTTAAACAATTGAAACATAATGTTTTTCCCCAAATTAAATATAGCAAATGTATAAACAATAACATAAACAAACTGTATATTTTCAATAAAAAAATCCAAAAGACAAGTTTGAATTGGTTTGTATTCGTCTTTCACACAAATAACTATTTTGTCAAAGTGGAGAACATAGAGTTCTGAAATTGGTAAAAGTCTAAATATTTAAGAAAAATATTATAAGACGATGAAAAAATGTGAAATGGGAGTAGAAAAACATTGAGTGTAAAAAAATGAGAAGAATGCAAAAGACATATAAGAAAATGATAAAATGTTAGTTAGGATTAAGGTTCAAAAAAAGACATATCAGTTGAGTGGGATGTGAGATGTTAGAATTGTAGTGAAGGTGGTAAGGTGGGACGATGAGAGCAAGGCGACATGGTCTTATATAGTAGTGACGGGGATGAGAAGCTCACGATCATTGTCTCAATGGTGGTGATTGAATTAAAAAAGGAGAATGAGTGTGTGCGGTGTTTAGGATAAGAGGCCATTGAAGAAAAATGAGAAAATAAAATACATAATTCAATTAGTGAGCAGTTAAAAGATAGAAGTTCAGTTTTTTAAGAATAAACGGTAAAACAATATTATTTAATTTTTATTAATGTTTTTTACTTTAATATTTAATTTTTATTAAAAATAGTTTTTTTTTACTTTATAATATAATACAGATAATTATAGTCAAGTTTAGTTAAATTAATTTTGTCAATCCCTAAAAGATAAAATAATTTTATAAGGATGATATATTCTTAAATATAAAGAGAAAATAGAAGAAACAAAAAATCATAACAAAAAATTAACAAAAATAACGTACTACTAAAGGAAAATATCAAAGATATTCATGAGACATATCGTTATTATATTGGTCAAGTCAATTTTATCAATATTTTTTTTACAGAACAATTAATGCTTCCTTTTAATATCTTTTATTTTTTTTCTTTTATGAGAGACATTAATCTATCCCAATGTAGATGTTAAATTTTGTCTAAAATAACTACAAATCTCTTCTAGAGTGACAAAATATTAAGGGTAAATATCTAAAATTTATAAACCATTTTGAAAATTTCGCTTAATAGACAACAATTAGATAATCAAATCAAAGAGATGAAGAAGCACGTGACATTTTTTTTTCAGCAAGCACGTGACAATGTAAATGTAATAAGTATGAAGGAAGGAAATCTCTACTATATTTAAAGGTTAATCAACAAGTAATTATAAAATATTTAAAAAAAGAAATAAAAAATACATTTTCTATTGTATTAAAATAACGTTAACCAATGATTGATTATGTCTATTCTTTATATATTGTTATAGATGAAAGAAAAAGACATTTTTTTTTGCCCTCCTATGATTTATAACAACAGTCACATGTTTCGAAACAACCTTCTACCCTTCCTAAAGAGACTTCAAGATTACTTATTCAATAAGATTTTTGGAACAAACTTTATGAAATTATAAGAACGTGATTTCCAAAATAGGATTTTTGGAAGAAAAACTTTGAAATAGAATTTCTAAAGCATATGAAATACATTTTGTAAAGAGCCTTCTAGACTATAATTTTTAAAATAAGCTTTCCAGAACATATGAAATACTTTTTTAGATGAACTTTTCAGAACAAACTTTTCAAAACTTATAAGATGTAGTCTGGAATAGGATTTCAAAAACAAGATTTTCGAAACAAATTATTCAGAATGAGTTTTCTTGAATAAGCTTCCCATAAATTATCATCGGTTTACACTCTCTCTTATTGCTTCCTCTCAAAAGGATTGCAACAACAATGGAGAACGAAGGTGTAATGACAATGGCGACGGATGCGGAGGCTCAATAGCCGCAATGACATATTCAACGATGAAAGATATTTTAATATTTTTGCTTTTAGCATGGGAGTTAAACTTAACACAAATTTCTATAAAATATTAAAAAATACGAACACACAGGCGCAACAACGCCTGTGTTTTTGCTACAACAACAAAAATCATTATCAATCCATACTCGCTACAACAACAATCTTTGTGTTTAGCAAAATATATGCATCAATAAGGTTATTACTATTTCTTCAATATTTGTATACCATTACATATACATTTAATGTCTCATAAGTAAATAACAATATTCATTGATATTTTTTAGTTCTTTAAAACTCAACAACTTATGGACCATGTCTTCTACAAAGAATTAAGAAGACTGCTTCAAAGGTAAATAATTTTTTTTATTATTTATACATAATTCAATTGCTACATAATATTTCTGTTATTTGCATATTTATTAACTATAATATTTACTTTTTTTAAAATGCAGGGAAGCTGAAACACATTCTAGACATCAATCTTTATTTGGCCTCCCAATTAAAGAAATGTTTAAGGATGTAAATCTATGATACTTTCATTTACTTTTTTTTTCTACATCATTTTTTTAACGAATGTATATTTATAGACACCTACTAAAATAGTTTGTATATTTATAGACAACTACCATTGACTCCATCACATATAGCTCATTGACCCAAAATCTTGATCAAATGTATTAAATATTAGTTGATATACAATCTTATGAATTAGTAATTTACTGTTCTCTTTTTCAACCAATCTACATATACCTATAATAAATTGTCATTGATTATTCTCAATATTATACATATAGATACATAAAAAAACAAACACACAGACGCGACTGTGTTTTCGCTAGTTCTTATTAAACATCATAACTTTTTTTTCTATTAAAAATTTGGTAGAAAATGTTTTTTCTATATATTAATAAATAATTCAAAGAAAAATTCAAAGTTATTGGTAATGAGTGATAGTACTTTAAATAAAACAATTAAATTAATTAAATCGGTAAATTGTTTGTTTGAATTGAGATTTATGTTGAGAATGAAATAACTTTAAAGTATAACTTAATGTATTCCTACCAAATTATCTGATAAAAATTTTTGACTGAGTTCATTAATAATGACTTTATAAGTTATGATTTCAAACGTGGTAATTTTAACACAATATTAATCATTTAAACTTTTCAATTACATATGTATTTCGTTCTTCTATTGAATTTGAATTGTTCTAGTATATAGTTTTCATTTTTGTTATGCACGAGAAGTTTTCTCCAATGTAACTTAACTGACTCCTTCTACAGTGGTCATTCATTGGTTAAGGTTTTAAAACTTCTTTTAAAAGTTTAAGTGTGATTCTCCAAGGTCAAGTGCTTGAAAAACAGCGTGAATCAAACTTTAATTTTCTATTTTGATCGTATTTCTTAGTTTCCCTGTATAAAAGAAATTTGTGAAATACACTAACAATAGATGATATGTTAGATCTATAGATTTTGAAACTAAATTCTTTCCTTCTGAGTAGTAAAGATATCCTTTGAATTCCTTATGTTAAGAATCACACTAATATAGTATTAGGTAAGGATTATTTCTATATCTATTCGTGAAGTGTTACAAAAGTCTTGACTTTGTACTATTTGATATTGTAGCCAACAAATTGAATATTAAGTTTAGTTTCTTTTAACTTTCACGTATACTTTAAACATATAAACAATACAACATTGTTGTCTTGATTAACTTTTGAAATATGACAAATTAAATACTAAGATTTTATAAATTTGAATGGATAGAAAAATGACTAGATAAATTTTTGTAAGAAAGATTAAAATCTAAATCTTTATAATTAACCCAAAAAAATTATTATGACTAAATTGAATAAACTCAATCAAAATAAAATAAATTTAGTATTTAAGTCTTTTTATCAAAGCAATTGTTTATAACTTTTTTATTAAATTGAGTACGTGTTTAAAAGGGACTATCTTATGTCATGTATTACTAAATAAAATAAAAAAATAGTTATTTAAAAGGGACTATCTTATGTCATGTATTACTGAATAAAAAAATAGTTAAAAGCTGTAAATATTGTTAAAATTAAAAAAAAAAAAAAAACGGAACTGCTGTAGGTGGTGCTCCCAACTGTGTAGTGTAGATAAGGATCAAAAGTGATAGAATATATAGGAGGGTAGTAGGAGCGTGCAAGAGTGAGGTAGAGAAATCAAAGAGTGGCATTATATCAAACACCTACCGACCACTTCATTTGTCAGCGTATCTGACAAAATCAAAATCACAGCCACTGCGATCTCGTGAGTGCCCACTTTCCTCTCTTCCTCTTTCTGTAAATTTTCTCACTTCCACTCTCACCCGCTTTTCACTTGGTTGCTATTTCATGAATGCTATGCTTTTAGTAGGTTTAGCCACTCTTAGTTTGTGATATTATATGGAAACATGATATAACATTTCAGGTGCATGTGTAAAGTTGATTGTAATCTATCCCTATCAAGACAGTTTAATGGAAACGAGTTGATGAACTGTGATATGCTGTTTGCAATGTTATATTTGTGATGACCTTTGGCGTTTCTCTGGGAATTTCCTATCTTTCTTGACCCTGACGAAATGTACTGAATACAGTTCCGGGTGCCAAGGAAATAGGGACAAGACAAGCACCTTTCCTTGTGTAATTCGTGTATTGGTTCGAGGGTGATGTTTTGTTTGACAAAAGACCTGGCTAATGGTGTTGGCATCTGGGAGTTGACACCATTCAAGTCTTAAATCATGTCCAGTCATATATATAGCTTCTAGGATGCTTGCTGCTCATAGACTATGGCTTAGGTCTCTTTAATTTTTCTCATTGAATAGTAAATTGTGTTTCTGTGTAATTTATTTTACCCTGTATTTTGCTTTTTGGCTGATTTTGATCGGCCATACGTTTTAATTTGGCCCTACTTGTAGTGTCATACACTTCAGAGTTTTCTTATCTTCAACTAACTATTTTAGGGAAAAAAACTTACACGCCATTTCTTAGACTCTTTTTATGTTGTTCTTCAATTAGAATTGAAGTTAAACTTTCGAAATTTTTCTTGATTGGAAAACAAGTCAAAAGACACGGAAAAATTGCATCTACTTTTTGCTTATATTAATTGCGTGGAAGCATAAGCAGTGTTTTGAATGAGAGGAAGGACAAAAAGTCCTTTATTATCCTCTATTTAATAGTTTCACTCTTTAATGACGTTTCCTATGTTCTGAAACTAATCATCTTGGATAACTTTGAAATAGTGCTTGCGTTGCTTGGATCATTTTGCGGGGTTGAATATGCAAAGCATAAGGAAATCTATCTTGAATCAAGTGAATTTAAGGAGGTCAGCTGAAAGATGGTTTTTGGCTTGGGATGAAGGTCTGAATATGCATTTGAGATCTTGGTGCTCTGCAACAGCTGCCAGTTCTGATCAAATACTGGACCGCGTAATTGCATTGGCCAAGAAGTATGATAAAATCAATGCCTCAAAGGTATAAAATTAATGGTCGATGGAGATTTATCATTTTATATAGCTATGTTTAGTTCTGGACAATCCATTTTTTTTTTTTCTGTTTTTACTATTCAGATGTGAAAACATCAAAATATTACTGAATCATCTCTTATGCTGAGGGAGAACATTTTGGGAAGTTTCTGATCACTTCTAAAATTCGACTTGACCATTTTGTAGGTTACTGAAACAGCTGATTTTCAAAAGGACTTGAACATGGACAGCTTGGACCGAGTGGAACTCATTATGGCCCTTGAAGAAGAATTTTCTATTGAAATTCCTGATGAGCAGGCTGATAAGCTTGCTTGCTGTGCTGATGTGGCGAAATACATCGCAGAGGTTGATCAGAAAAACGTGGAAAAGCCCTAACTTCTTAACGTTGCTTTGAGCTATACATTCCAGTTATTTTGGCTGATCTCTTTTGAGTCAGCTTAGTTACATGTATGCATACTATCTACAATTTGGCTAATCTCTTTTGAGTCAGCTTAGTCACATGTATGCATACTATCTACAGTTTGCTTTAATGATTTTGAGGTAGTTATTGGTAGAATGTTGATCTAGCCAGGAAGTGTAGAGATCCCTAAGTTAGACTATTTAGTGTGTCTTTCTTTTCTTTTATGGTCCTACCTAAGCCGGCTCGACTCAACTTAACTTGGATCTAGGTTGACTGACCTTGACCTGAGTTGTGGCCTACTTAGCTTAACCTTGGCTCGACATGACATGGTCTTGTCGGATTAAGATCCAATTGAGCCTAGCCAACTCCAATGAATGTGAGTCGTCCCAACTCAAATGAATGTTTATCCATTCCAACTCGGCTCGACCTGGGATTGGGCTGACTTAGACTGTTTTGGGCTCAGGTCGACTCAATTTGATTTAAGCTCAAGCTAACTTGGATCGACTATGTTCGTTTGGACCAACTCAACTCAACCAAGCTGACTCAACATGACCTAGGCCTGATGTTCATCTTAACCTAATGTAAATCGGGTTAAGAGCGACCTGGTCTTGATCAATCTAGGATTGATCTAGGCCTAACCCAACTTGGTTGCACGTAAGGTGACCTCGACTTAAATGAATATGGACTTGTCTCGGCTCAATTAAATGTGAGATTGTCCCAACATGACTTGACCTAGGCCTAGATTGTTCATCGATCTTGGACTAGGCCAACTTAGTTAAACTCGACTGAGCCTAGACCGACTTAACTTGACCAGATACGAATAGACTTGGTTTGGTTTAGATTGCTTATTGTGGAAATTCCACAAAGTACATTGTTTCCTTCTCATTACACAATTAGTAATGTTAAGTCAATTAGTAAATTAGAAATAACGTTTTTCTTCTCACATACGTGCAAGCTACCTTCATTATTATTTTTTTCACCCAATTAAACAATTGAGTACCAATTCCTGTAAATTTGCAGCATCAAAACATTATTAGTCAGTCTTAATTTGGGCAGTGCTGAGAGATACTTAATATGTATTCTACTTCTTAAACAGATTTATTCAAAAAAAAAAAAACAGGCAAGCTCATGATTAGTAATTTGCTTGCTACTACGTAAAAATATTGTTGGAAAATTATTTTTATATTTGTAATTTAAAATTTAAAGTAAAAATATATTTATTGGTTTTAGATAAAAAAATTTAACTTAAAATCACCCACAAGCTTTAATTAATTTGTTCCTGATTTATATATTGTTATAAAAAAACGTTTTTAACAAAAAAAAAACTATAAACCCCAACTTATTGAACTTTTTCCGTAGAGAGAAGTAAATTATGTCGTCTTCTTAAAAACTTTGTTAATGTCCTATAAATGAAGGGGAATTTTTTTTTTGAAAAACATTTTTTGAGAATTTTAACAATGTTCATATGACAACACTTAATTGGATCGATATTTTTTCAAATAGTTTATTATGGCTTCTATAGTCTTCTAGTTTTATCAGGTTCCATAGTAGATGTTAATGTTCTTGATCTCGAATATTGGGTCAATGAAATAAAAAACAAATCTCTTTTTCTCCTCGTATATCAATCTTATGTCTTGCATATCTTTCTTTTTCCTCTTTTTTCCCCTCCTCCAGTAGATCGTCCCGTTATATAGTATTTGTGTTGCTCTCCTCCTGAACTCTCCTGTTTTTTCGTCCTTACATGCCACCATAGACCAAATATCTTGGAATGCATCTAGGAGTCTCTCAACGTACACGTCCCCTGGACCTTATTCGAATTTCACATTTTAATAGGCTGGACTTGGTTTGGTTATCAATACTTTACGATCTCACGCTCATCTTGGAAAGAGAAGATAATGATTTGATGAAGAATTTGTCGAAGTTTGTTAGAACAAACTTTGTCAAAAAATAATTCTTTAATAAGATATTGAGTCGAAACAAAGTTTTTATTTTTAATTATCAATGTAGTAAATATTATAATTCATTACTGCTTGACTTAACCTATTAAATTGTTTAACAAATTACCTAAATATCAATTTAGAACAAAATAATTAATATGTCATTTAATTGATTATTATAAAATGAACAACCTTTTGCCCTGTAAGAAAAATAGTTTACGTAATCAATTAATGAGTTTGTAATAAAGTCTTTAGAAAACATTACTTTTTTTTTTTTTTATAAAATCACGCCCTTTTACATAGAATACCCTTGATTCGTTTTAACATTTGAAAAGAAAACTCTAGTTTTTAATTTAACTTTCAATGCTCATTGAAAAATTATCACGATGATAATTCACAGTTTGACATATAACAACATAATGCTTCACAACTTAGACACAACACAATCATCATTAACGCATATTAATAGTTGTTTTAGCCTAACTTATATCAATAACACTATACAATGTGGACTTAAGAAAACTAAATATATATTTATATATAACGTCTAATTTGAAGTGATCGGTACTACGTGGCCAACGAACATATGAATGTAATGTAACCGACGATTAAATAACTAAGATATCTTTTATCTTCTTCTTTTTCTTTATCTCGTGGGGACACCAAAGACCTCAGTCGAACCTTAATTTTGTCAAAAAAATTCCGATGGAAAATGTTTGCTTCCCCGTAATATATTGTTGGACCCCTAGGTAATAACAATGTCTCCAATTCATACCTGTCCCAAATATTTTTCGGGTGAAAATATATAAATTTATAATTTTGTTATTATATATTATTCATCTTATTTATTTCTAATTATGATCCAACTTTTATCTTATTTTAAATTTCTTAGTTTTATTTTTTATTATTAATTTAAATTTTACTCATTATTTTATAATATCATTTTATTTATTTATGGTTAATCGTTGATGAGATAGGTAAATATAAGTCAATCTTCACTTTAATTGGAGCTCTATTTACGGTTCCTTCCAACATCAAAACATAATCTAATAATAAACCAAAGTTGTAATTAAAAGGGTGAGGTTAAGAATTGAAAAGTGGGGCCCAAAATTGATGATAGAGTGCCAGGTGGGTGAAGGTGGTGGCATAGCAAGAAAATGGAAAATGGAAAATGAAGAATGAAGTGAACAGTGTGAGGGGATTTGTCTCATGCGTGACGCGCCCCCACACTCATCTCAATTTCTCATATCAATATCTCATCAATATCTCATCTCATCAACCGTAAAACTCAATCGGAATCAAAGCTCTTCTCACATTAGGCGGCTCACTTCATTAGTCCACCCCGCTCTACAATTTGAATTTTTATTCATGAATTATTTTATTAAATATAAATTTATTTTATTTATAAATAATATTTTTAGATTGTAGCTTTACCATCCTGCATTTTTTTTTTCATATTAACTGGTCCATTCGAAAGTTATTAAATGTTTGAAAAAGTTAAGTTGAAATTGAAATCTAACAAATCACTACTACTCCAACACTACAGTGATTTAACAATGTAATTACGATCGTATTTTTTTATAAATTCAAGATAAGATTTGTAATATTTTTTAGAGTGCTCTAAACTTATTTTGAAAAACAAAAACAAAAAATACAATAGTTCCTTTTTAGTAAATTAAGTGAATGATAAAACTTTATTTGACAAAAAATGTTAATATTATCTTAGACGTTGTGAATGACCATGCAGACAAAATTTTTCAAAAACAAGACACTTAAAAAGACAGACTATTTACTAACACATCAAGTTTTACATAACTTCTCGAGTAAGTTCTATTAAACTTTTATTTACATTTATAAGTACTACTTCCTCTATTCTTTAATTGTATTAGCTCAAGTTTTATTTTTTCAAAACTGAGAAAAAGATTTAACTTTTTATTTTAAATGAATGACCTATTCTAATCTTCTTTTTTTTTATTTCACGGTATTTTATATATCAATACATTTTTTCCATGTTGTCATAGCTATTTTTTTCTCTTATATATTAATTAAATTAAAAATATAACTAAAAAATAATAAGAATATTATCTTTTAAAAAATATGTAATTTCGGAAAAGAGAAAGTAAATTAACTACCTAATAAATACCGATTCTATAGTTAATAAAGAAGTGATGCTTTTACATTAAAGGTTGAAAAATTGAAACAAGGAAAAATCATACTTTTCCATTAAAGATTGAAACGTAGAAAGTTGAAAATTGAAACATAAATCAAGTTATTGTTTATAAAAGTAAATACAATGTTCTATGAGGTTTAAATATGTGTAATACATAGTCTAATTACAGGACCAAAAAATTAAACTAAATTAATAATCTTAACTGTGAAAAAGAATTTTGTGTAAGTTGTTCAAATCTAAGCAACATAACACCTGCAAAATCAACACAAATAATTTATTTAAATGTTTATACACAATTAGGGGTGACAAAACGGGCTGGCTCGGCCTGCCTGTGATCCTTCAAAAACGGGCCGGGCCGGCTGGCCCGCCACCAATAAATGGACTGGATATTGTAATTCATTCCGTTCTAGGGCGCGTTGGTGGGCCGACCCACCTCTTTTTTTTTTTAATCTTTTTTAACTTTTTTAACTTTTTTAAAATTTTATAAAAAATTTGTTTATAAATCTAATATATATAAATTTATTTATATAATATAAAAATATTATTTTTTAATTATTTTTAATTTTAAAAATTAAGAAAAAAAGGTAAGCGGTCCAGGACGGACCGACCCGTTTTGACATACTAAATTGGCAGGTTAAATGAATCAGATTACAACAGATTAACGGGTTGAAAATTTCAATCTGACCCGCATTTTTTTGACGAGCTAGCGGGCCTGATCCGTTTTTACATCCTTATGGACAATAAACATTCTAATAGATTATTAAATGGTTAAAGTATAAATATTTGACAAAACAATTTAATAAGATTTAATTAATAATAATAATGTGATAAAGTGATTTTTGGGTAGGCTTGAAGTTTTTGTTTTCTTGAGCCGATGGAGCCGTCCTACAGAAACAGCTTATAAGCTTTTCTTCCCTTTACCATAATTCAACGTCCACGTGGATCTTCATCTTTTTCCTTCTAATCCAGCGCCAATCATCAACCATACGCGTCAATTACTTAACCAATCACATAAACCAACGCCCACAAATTAGCCACGTCTCTCGGCTAAGTACACTCCGTTATAATTAAACATAATTAATTAACTCCTCCAAATACCTTAATTAAACCCCTCTTATTAATTAATCCAACAACACCCACTTCTCCCACTCCAACCTTCCTTATTTAATCCTATCCTCTCCCATTTACATTCACACTCAACCTTCTTCTTCTTCTTCTATATACATCACTCCCACAATCCAATCTTAATTACTATTAATATACCTACTCAAATACTATTATCAATAATAATATTTTCATAAAATACGCATCTTTATCTGAATAAAACAACCTTAATTCAATCAAATAATTTTGTATCAGTTAATTTATTATAGTTGTAGTAAGTGACGGTTAATTAATACTTTGTACGTATATATATACATAGAGAGAGAAAGAGGATGTGATAAAAAAGAGTAATGTGTATATAATAAGTTTGTGTGTGGTGGCATATATATATTTGTGTTGTTGTTGACTATAGTGTGTGTGAGTGAGGTTATGGCCGAGTCCGATAACGATTCCGGAGGTCATGCCGGAAACACGAGTGGAGGGAATGAATTCTCGGGGTGCAGAGAGCAAGACAGGTTCCTTCCAATAGCAAACGTGAGCAGGATCATGAAGAAGGCGTTGCCGGCGAACGCGAAGATCTCGAAGGAGGCGAAGGAAACCGTGCAGGAGTGTGTGTCGGAGTTCATCAGCTTCATAACAGGTGAAGCATCTGATAAGTGCCAGAAGGAGAAGAGAAAAACTATCAACGGTGATGACCTACTGTGGGCCATGACCACACTGGGGTTTGAGGAGTATGTGGAGCCTCTCAAGGTTTACCTGCACAAGTATCGGGAGATGGAGGGGGAGAAAACTGCTATGATCGGAAGGCCACAGGGCGGTGGTGGTGGTGGTGGTGGTGGAGGTAGTGGCGGTGGTGATCAGAGGGATGAGGCTTATGGCCATGGCCATGCTCATGGAGGTATGGTGCCAAACTCTATGATGGTCATGATGGGGCATCAGGGACACGTGTATGGATCTGGGAGTGCTGGATCAGCATCTTCTGCAAGAACTAGATAGTAGCAGGTTTATGCATGTGTCTGTTTAAGCTTAATTGATTCTATAAGATGATTATCATTAATTTATATTCGTATATGTTTGTTTTAGAAGCAGCTCCACCTTGTAATTGCTTGTTGAAATTTCGTCGTTGAGAATATAGACATTATATATCATGGATGATGGTGATGTGGCATGCACAGAATTTTTGTATTTTTCTTTATGTTTTTATGTGTATTTGTTTTCTGATCCTGGTATGGTGGTATATGGGTTCAGATTTTATTTTTTCCAAGCAAAATGCAGTAGGAAAAGGAGAAAAATATTTTGGCATTACTTTTAAATTAACTAGCAACTATTGCTACTGCTGCTGCTTTATCTTTTCTTTTGGAGTAACCGATAATTGTTGCATGTTATAGTGTTGTGTAGTGGTGTCATTTTTTGTCTTCTAGTTTTCCAATTTTAAGAACTTCAATAATAATATATGAAGCATCTGTGTTACATTCATATATACTTTCCTTAATGGTGAAATGGGTTAATGACTACATGAGGGGACACATTAAATTATTAGGTCTTTTTAGAAAAAGCTTCATATTTGAACGAGTATATGAAAAGGGTTTTATTAAAAGAGTTAAAGTTCACTTTTTGATATATGTGTATACACAAACTTAAAAAAATAGTTTGTCACTCTTAAATTATAAATAAATATGTTGGTGAAATAAATGTTTAAACAGAAAGAGACAAGGGGCGTATCATCAAATGAGCTTTTGGTCACAGTTGACTCTACAAATGGTTTTCCCTGACTTTACCAATTCATCGGATTAAAGCAATGAGAACAATAATATCTTCTGTCTTCAAAACGATTTTCCTTAGAACATAAATTATATACAACAAAAAAACACATAAATCATATAAGAGCATGCATGGAATGTCTTTAACAAGTATTTCAAGATATTAGTTAAGAAAAGTAAATAAAATTATTTAATAAAATAAAGATATTAGTCTATGATACGAAACATATTATGTTTATTTTATAATTATTTTAAGAGTACTTAAAAAAGTAGTTGGTTATATTAAATGTTTCTTGGTCGATAATTTTGAGACGTTTCGTGACTCTTTTGTTTATATTAAGGATAACTCTCGTTAAAAGATTTTGAATGGCTTACATTTCCATGCTCTTATTTGATTTGAGTGAGATATTTTTGCATGAACGTCCTTCGTCAAATTTTGAGTAGGATAAGGTTGTTTTATAAACTAGATTATCTGAATGTTCCTACAAATTGAAGTGAACGAAAGCATGGTTAAGCTTTGACGCAAAGTGTAGACAAGTATTGAAGCAGAAACAAGAGACACGAGTTCCGTGTTATTCGGATTATTTGGCCATTGCCTCAATCAGTGCTATCAAGTATCGATTTTTCTTGCATCTACTTTACACTTATTCTTCAAGTCCACTCCATATACATATCCAAAGAGACAAAGATGTTAGCATCACGATCCAATTGTTTAAACACGAAACATTTCATATCGTATTGGTGAATTAATTGGCCTTTGGTCAAGGGAATGAATATAATGGTCCCCGAAAGGACGTTTTTGGCCATTGATAATTGTCTTAGGTTAGATTCTTATGTAAAACAACAGTAACTAGGTGGAAATTGAAGCGAAATCAATGTTACAAGGCCACGAGGGGTTGTAGATTAGATAGGTTTCTTCCTTCTGAAGAATTAGGGTTGTCTATTGACGCTTCAACTACATGTGAAGGCAGGGCCACACAAAAGTCTTGAATGGAATCTAATCTCAATGGATGATGGATTTTGTTACTTAGTCAAGATAGTGGACGGTTTGTTTAGAAAATTATTACAATCTAGGTAAAGGGGTGAAGAATATTTATTCACTAGTGCTATTTACGGTCTATGTGTGGGTCTACGTTAAACCATCAATTTTTTCCTCTTGTTCTTCAAACATTAGTAGGGAGAGAGGACAAAAATAACATGTTTTTTTCAGACAAACTAAATTTATCATATTCAAAAAGAAAATTAACATTGATTCATTTTTTACATGTTACGGTAAAATTTAAGTAAGATTGGCATAAGATAAATGTCATTTCACCATATAACCACCAAGTAATGACATCTCTCTGTAACAATACTGAAGTGTATCTTTCTAGTTTCACTAGATTGTAGTGTATGATCTTCTTACACTATTGTTCCTATGAACTCAATGATGGCAAAAACTTATTTAAAGATTCTTTTTCTGGTCTAAGTCAGCATAAAAAAAATAATGTTTGAAGAAAGAGGTTGAGTTGAAAAGAGGAGGAGCAAAACTGGGAAGTGATTGGTCCACTCCACTCAACATAGCTTTTCAGCACTTTGAAATGAAACTAATGAAATAATCTTGTGCACTGGACCAAATGTGCGCGCATGACAATCAGCACTAACAAGCTGCAACCAAAGTCACGGATGATGTCAACATTCATGCAAGTTCTTTTATGATGTCTGCATGACTCCAAATAACTTGCAGTACACCATGGCCATCATAGGCACAGTCACAGTCACTCACTTCTGTTGTATAGATCAATTTGAATAAACTTTTATAAGTGTTTATTAAAGAAGAAAATATAACGTGAAAAATGATCGTTTGTTCAATGTTAGCTTTTTTTCTAACCATTCTTGACAGAAACTAAATTTTATGATGAATGAAATGAAATTGCTTTCAAATTTGGCTTCCCTGATGAAGACCAGCATGTTCACATAATGAATGAGATAAAGTAATTGAATGTCCTTTAATCTGTGATGATGCTCAGGAAGAATAGGAGCTCTTTAAGGTCCCAGCATTCAAGTACAAATAATTCTTTTGATCAGAAAAGTTGGATGACGTAGATACAGGACAAAATCCAGAATATTGTCCACCCATCTTTGCCAAACATGTATCATTTATGTACTTCAAAAGCTCACTCTTTTGGACGAATGGTTGAGCTGCATATTCCTCAAATGGCATCCACTGCAGAAAATTAATCATAAGAAAATTGATATTTCCCTTTGTCTACAATGATTTTACATTTCCTTGGGATCCTTTTTCAAAGTATATTTTAGATTGAAATTAATATTTGTGGTCTCTATAGTTTGAAAAAAGTTAGTTTTTAGTTCCCTGGCTTAAAAGATATGGAAAACAAACTACAATTAGTGCTTGGCCTCAAGTAGAATTCGCATACCTGTGCATCCAGTATCTCAAATCTCTGTGTTTGGATGTTAAAAGAAAGAGGCCGCAACATGCACACGAAGAATAAGTCTGACTTCTCAAAGAATGAATTATGACTTTGTCTGTCGATCAGATATTTAGATGAAACAAGAAAAGAATTCTCAGTCATCCATACTGCAGTCTCGTAACAAGAACTCAAGAAACTCCAAAAGAAAGAAATCACCAATTCATCGAGAAATTTTACAGAATATAAATATTTCAAGCATATTCTCCAAGAGACAATAATATAGCTAAAATGGATATGTTAACATAGCAAACTACTCTTGCTAGACACTGCAAGACACAGAAATGGACCCTGCAGCTGAGATCTATTCCCTATATCCCCAATCAGTGAAATCTAAAAATTCTATCTCCTATAGAAACTTCCCATATTCAAATTGTTACAATATATTCATATAAACATGCTACCTGAATGCTAATACTTCCACAAATTCTGAATCAACCTGAAAATTGAGAGAACAACCCATAGCATTTAGGCTTCCAACAACCATAAACTTTACTACTGACACTTAAATATATAACTGATTTCAGGGCTAACCACTTTTGATTGGTACAGCAATGAGATTACTTACTCCTGTTTCTTCTTTGACCTCTCTTACTGCTGCTACACAAATATCTTCTCCCTGTATAGATTGAACGGGTAGATTATATGCACAAAGTTTAGACTTTTAGACCGTGATGAGAAATATATCCAACACATCTACCTGATCAACAACTCCAGTAGGGAATTTCCAAATTCCAGTTCCTTGAAATAGTCCACTATTCTCCTGAACAACCAGGACCTAAGATCAAGAAAGAATTAAAAAGTGAAATGTTAATCGCCAATAAAATTAAATTCTTCAGACTTCATATTTCTAATGGGACAGAAAATGAAGGGACAAACTAAAATAACCCCCAAAAAAAAAAAATCTAAGTATACTAGCTCCTTTCAAGAACAGAATGCAACACATACACAGTAAAGGCATAACAATATTTATCAAAGATAAAACACTCAAACAATGAGAGATCTCTTCCAATTAAGTATAAGCCTGATTATGAAGTTGCACTACATTGTGATAGATGGTGGAGGGAAAACCTCTTGTTTTTCATTCATGACAAATGAACCAACCCCCACCCTGTGTGTGGCATTTACAGGAATAGTACTTGGACTGTCAGGAATCCAATATACAAGCATTAAATAATTTGGTTCTGCATGATGATACCAAAACCCCTCCTGCATAGAAGTACACAGGAAATAATAGTTAATAAATAGAATAGATACCCTGACAACGTTAATGGAACTCCAACTTTCATCAACTAAACTTATTAAACACAACAATTATAATTAAGGTAAGCAATAATATTAGTCACCTTAACTAAAGCTTCAACAAGACCGGCTAAATGAATAGGTAATTTTATCCAAACACCTTTCTTGCCCTGCATGACAACATATAGTGATGGATTCGGATTCTCAGTACAGATAAAAATGCCCCAGTTTTTTTGGATATAACTGACAAGCTTATTAGCGCGTTTTACAAAATAAAAGACAGAAAAGTGAGCGTAGAACCATCATTAAATAAAAAACCTTAATGCAAATTCAAAAGGAAAATAGTTCACATCTTAATTGCTGAACTAGGATTATGAAGGTCAGCTAACATTTTTTTATTGAATAACCAACTAAACTTAACTAAAAGATAACGATCTATGTACTGAATGACAGGTTAATGAAAAAAGAAGAAACTAAAGTCACTTAAAAGTAAATCTTCTGTGTGTGTCTGATGCATTGACGATCAACATATGCTATTTGTTGCTAAACAAGGAAACAAAAAAGGAAGAAAAGGATGGCCAGTACACGTACATGGAAATTATCTATGTACCTGGTCTGAGTGCTAGTATTATTTACCATGATCATGCGTAGTTTTGAATGAAAAAGCCTTATATTTTATTAAACAATTCACCAGTATGTTTTGATCAATGGGTGACATAAAATATGATATATTAATTACTTTAAGCAACTGAGTAGAAAGATTACCTACCAGCTGCTTCCAGTGAGAAACTGAAGCTCTAAGGACTTGGATAAATTCTGAAGAATCCATAGGATGATTCAGTTCCACAGTAACACCACCATAATTATCATCAGTTGATGTTAGTAGCTTGATCTGTTGAATTTGATCTTCTGCAGCAGTTTCTGACGCAATTGCAGATGAAGTTGACTTGGATAGTATAGAAAGAGTGGTTGCCGCTCCAATCTTGACTATTAAGGAAAAGTGAGAAAAAGTAACATTAGATTATTATAATTAAGCATTCCTTATAACATGGGAACAGAATCCAAGTGTAAACGAAGGATTAGCATTCCTGACAGCCAACCTTTTCCCAACTGATTGGGAAAAATATACAACCAAACTTTTACAATACCATATGTGTGGATGCATGAATCACTCATTTCAAATTCAAACTGAAACTTATAAGAGTTTAGAACAGTTACGAAAGTAATTTTCTGAATGAGTAAATTTGTTCAATCTCCCTACTAAATTCATCATTTTTCAGTTACCTCAGCCAATGTAGAAACCAACCAACGATGACCTTTGGATAGGAAAAAAAATTGGAAAAATCAAGAAAACCAAGTTAAAGTAATCCTCCCTTGGGAATGTTGCAACTTGTAGAAAAACTCGCTAACAGCAAGCTTGGTCACGCGTTTGCCAATGCTATTTTTTATATCAAATGAAGCTACTAGAGATAGCTTTGGCATATGTGACATTAATTTTTCTTTTGCTCGAATATATATATATATATATATATATATATATATATATATATATATATATATATTTTTTTTTATTTTTATATATATTTTTTTTATATATATATA
>Ga0099822_1001294_pt1 | contig 28668 bp, 17 predicted proteins | sample CowpeawhiteBW_FD_76839 | JGI IMG/M metagenome (GOLD analysis project Ga0099822, IMG submission 76839) | Root nodule microbial communities of legume samples collected from California USA - Cow pea white BW | ecosystem: Host-associated > Plants > Roots > Nodule | place: USA: California | collected... | reverse complement strand
AAGCTATATGGTTTTATATTTTAGAATTTTTTTATTTAATAAAAAAACATAAATATTTTTATATATATATATATATATATATATATATATATATATATATATAACAACTAATTGATATATACTTTTAATTTATTTGTAAATTCTTATTTTTTGACTTAAGTTATTACTTGTTGTATATATAGAATAAACTGATCCAACATTGAATGTTACTCCATTTTAATTTTGTGTCACCTAGATGAGTATTCATATGTTCCATCAATTTTTCAAAATTTGACTCTATTATCGACAAGAATATATGTTAATAATAAAAATTTTAAATTATTAATAAAAATATTCGTTGATAATAAAAATTCTAAAATTGATCGATAAGATTAATTTGTAAAATAAAATTTTGTTCTATTAATAAAATTTCATCAATAATTACATAATGTCGTGTAAAAATTATAATACTTTGTGAAACTGCTGTACATCATGACACTTTGATAAATAGTTAGAGTTCATGAACTTTGTTTCACACTTCATGACACTTTAGCATACCTACACTCTTCAAAACATAAGAGGATTGGTAGACATTGTTGTGAGGCAAGATATGTGAATAATGAATATGAAATATTCAAAGAGTTGTAAAAATTCTAATATATTAAAGTCAACATTGGATAACGATTGGAAAACGAATGATTATATGTGACTTTATATTCTTGTAGGCTGTCGTATATATCTGAAATATTGATTCACTACAAAATTTTCTCTTATTGATTTTATTCCAGTTATAGTGAATGCTTGAAGGTCTAAGTTGCATTTAGAACTCATATTTCTTACATGTCACTAAGACAGATCCTACTCTTAGGCAAATAAAAAACTATGTGAAGTGGAGATGAACATTGATAACTATAAATAGCATTTCCGGAATAATAAAGATTTTGAAAAAAAAAACTTTTTAGCAGTTAATTTTTATTGGTATTAATTTAAATACAAAATTTTAAAAATAAATTTTATGATATGTTTTAATAAATAAAAATATTTTATTCTTAAGCTTATTTTAGTTTTTAAAAATCTTTAGCTGTTTTCTGTGTTGTTCTTGTCGTTCCTAATAGTTGAATATGAGGGTAGTAAAAATTGAAAAAAAAAAGGGTTAAAAAGAGACTTGATTGTTATATGAGATGCCCATAATTGAATAAGCTTTGGATGATGAATTTTCTCTCTTATTATATATAATGTTTACAATAAAATTTATCACATTGACAAAGGTTAATAAACAATTGAAGTCATAAATCATTCATAATAAAATTCTAGAAGAAGAAACGAATAATAAAACCTTAAAAATAATTATATTAAATAATTTATTTTAAATTAGAAAATAATTAGTCAGTGACCAAATTGACAACTAAAATAGTTCTAAAAAATTATAACTGGTCTCTAAATTGATAATTAAAATAATTTCAATTATGAATTGATTTTTAAATTGGTTACTAACATTAACTACTAGGTTTTGACTACCAAAATAATTAATCTCTAATTAGGAAAATTAGATTCACACATTAACAATCATATATTTATTATGTTAGTAAGAATTATTGTACATTTCTCAATATTCATATATTACATATCTATCATGTATCGTATCTTATTATTTTGAAAATAAATATATCAATATATCGGATACGTGTTATATTCGATACACATATCATATAAGTGCATCATAGATTAAAATAAAATAGAGCATTTATGTAAAAGAAAGAACATTATATAACCATAATTGTAATGAAAATATTTTATGGGAAAAACAAAATAAGTAAAAGTTAAATATTTTTTAATTACAAAAATAGAATTTATTTCTCAATATCAGTTTATTCATTATAACATATAAAAAGATTGAAATTGTAGTAATCAAAGGGAGACTAATGCTCCCAACTCAATGTAGTCTTGTCTCTATTCTTGTTGACAATAACATTAAATGACACTTTGACTAAAACTTTAGACCAAAATATTAAACATTTACAAGAATTTTTGTGATGTGAGACATGTGAGTGATGAATATGAGATCTCTAACAAGATCGACAATAATGTACAACAATCATCTCTGGACTTATTGTCTAAAAAACCTCTTAAAGTCAATGCTTACTTAGGATATAAAGGAAAAGTTATAATAAGTGGTAATGTTTCTTCATTTAGAATTGGTAAGGAAAAAATGGTAAAGGGCTTGATTATTAATGTGGGATGCCATGCCACATAATTGAATAGACTTGGATCACGAATTTGCTTTCTTTCTTTATCATATTAAGAAAGCTTAATAAATAATATTTAATTCACAAATCATTCGTGATAAAATTATATAGCAAAAGCAAAAAAACTATCATCTTGTTTCAAAATTAAAAATAATAATTATATAAATGTTTTTAAGAGGAATAAACAAAATATAACATTTATATAAAAATACAAATAATTATCTTCACAATAATAAAATAAATATTAATAATAATAATAATAATAGTAATGGTAATATATTTTATAAAAAATGTAAAGTCTAAATGTCATTGCTTAACTTTAAAATTCAATTTAAATCTTTAATGTCAGTATATATAATATTGAGTATATGAAAAAGTTGAAATCGTAAAATTTGAAAGATTTATTAGAAAACCCCAACTTCCACTATAATATATATTTTGTTTATATTCTTGTATATGCTCTAGTGTCATGGTAATATATTAAGGTTACCTCTTTGTTCTAAGTAAGTTTTGGTTGATGGTTCTTTCTTGCTAAACTATGTATCAACAGTGTGTTTTTTGTATAAGAGTTAAAGGATCCTTCAAGTGCTCTACTTAATTAAATTTTATTCTTTATTGTAAAAAGAAAAAAAAATGGCGGTAGAAATTAAGGTGTTAAGGATTCAGTTGTATTGTTCTGAAGTATAATGATCCATCTTCAACAAAACTCAACAAGATAATCTCATATTAATACCTACAAACTCCAAAGTAAATGTTTGCATTTGAAGAAAAAAAAAGAAGAAAAATTAAGTACTTATGTACATCCTTGAGATGTGAGTCCTTCATATAAATGCTTTTTTGAAAAATAAAAAGTTAAAAAACTTCATTGTGAATGTCTTTTTTATAGCAAAAAAATTATATTAAGTGGAATATTTAGGATACTTCAATATATGCATATATAATTCTAATAATGTTGATCATGGACTCGGACTGGTTTCTATGTCATCTAGTTGAATAGGTTTAGGTGATGAGTTATGTTAATAATCATATGTTGATGTGAAGAGACAAGGTAATAATCGTGTTTAAGGTGCATATATAGTATCTTACAAAAATGGAATATTCTAAGCTTATAAATTATAGGTTTTATCATATACTATGGGCACCTAGAAACATTTGTACAAAAAACTTACAAAAAGAACTGTGAAGCTGACTGGTAAAGTTAATGTCCTAAAACAAGAACAAGGTTGATGTCTCTAAAATAATTATTCAGTGCACATTGGTATTCTATCACTAGGTCAAATGTTGCCAAACAAAATGTGGTCACTGAGACATATCACACTATTACACAAATCACACATAATAAAAGTGGAGATAACAATTTATAGCTATATATATATTCAGAGAACGATAACTTTTAGCATTTTCTGGAACCATAAAGATATAATGAAGAAGCTATGGATGAAGAAAAGTTAAAATGATAGATTCATTAAGTATGAATGAAGTGTCCATGGAGAGAATTTAGAATTTATATATGTATAATAAACTGTATAATAAGTAGATTAATCCAAAGTATATAAGATACTGTAAAGTATACAGCTAATAGATTGCCTTGTTCTTATCGATTCACTAAGTGGTTGATGAGAACAAGGCTATCACTTGGTTCTAATCGAGAATAAAATCTTGTATGTAAACAAAATACACATTTAATTTGTTCTGACGAGGTTATCGATGATATTCATGTCTTAACTCCTTAATCACCAACATCATATTAATTAGAAAAGCATAATTTCCATACATCAGACAAGGGTATCATCAATTGCTGCTTGTGTGTACTGAGTCGAATATATATGAACAGACTAGATCTATATAGGGTTTGTGGTGCAATGAATTTAGTTCAAGACCCAGAAATTGTACCCAGAACAAAGCAGTAAATATCATATACATATTTTGCAGAAAAGCAGAAAATGTTGTATAAAAGTAGTAATTTTACAACCATGTATAAAATTAATTCAAAGGGTAAACTCGCGAGAACAAAATCAAACAGTTTATGAGCTCTTTTCACCAAGGAAAAAAAAAGGGGGTTCGTGGACATCTACAAACAACAGTGTCCCAAAGATCGAACTCAAAAAAAATTTCTTGTACCCGTTTCTGGTGACGAATCCTGCGGTTCAAGTCCCAGTCTGAGTTCAAGGTCCAACTTCAACGATGAATCTCGGGTAGATAACAAGGCTCCTTCAGTGGTATTTTGAGCTTGCGGCTTCAGTACTGTTTCACTGCTGGTTGGTGATTCTTCGAAGAGCGGAAGCTGGTGCCTTGTGTGAGAACCTCTCGAGGAGGCATGTTCATGTTCATGTTCTTCTTGAGACACATTCCAATTCCATTTTGGCGTGTTGCGTTCTTCACCAGACTTGGTCTGATCCTGTGGGGGGACAACCTTGTCGAAAGATGGTTGATTTGAAGATTGTTGTTGCTTGAGCTTGGCTTTGTCTTTCCTATGTATGTTCATGTGCCCCCCAAGTGCTTGTGCATTGGAGAAGCCCCTCCTGCAGAAGTTGCACTCGTAGGATCTGGATGTCACGTGAGTTGCACCTTGGTCCTCCCCATCAGAGGGATTTTCAGATATTGCTGGTTGTTGGTGATGTTGGTGATGATGATGATGATCAGATTCCATTTTTGGATCAGTTTCAACTTGGAAAGAAAGAAAGAATGAAAATATAGTGTGTAGATAGGAAAAGAGATGGTCAACAAAAGCAGATAGCGGTGGTTTTATACATAGAAAGGCCTGCTTTCATGTAATTATTATTTTATGAAAGTGCAATGTAATGAGAATGTAACTTCCTGAATATGTTTTACAGCTTGAGTTGTTGCAAAGGACAAAATAGCTTAAGGCTTCAAAAACTACTGGGTCAAGTATATATATATTCCAGACAACTTGCATTTTGGCTTCTGGCTTTCGGCCTACGTTAGATTCAAATGTTGTCTCACAAACTCACAATTCATGTTACTGTCAAACAATCATTTTTAAACTTGTACCATGTATTTAATTAACTATACGTAGCTTCGTTTAACCGTATATTCCTCTTATGTGACTTCTCTTCTAAGTTGTCTAATTTCTAGATGGATCACAAAACATACTTCACTGCTTTTACTATAGATGAATCAAATTTTAGAACTGTTTTAAGCAGTTCTGCAGTCTTTTTTTGTGTTTTTTTTTCTCCAATGATTTTAGTTTCAAAATAGACTAACATTTTTTCTTATTGAAATGTAAGAAAAAGATTCTTCTGCCAAAGGAACTTCTCAGAATGTTGCTTTTACATGTAGAATGAATGTGGAAACGTCCTTTGTAGTCTACATAGATTAGTTTCTGACAGTGAAACTGACAGAAAATGATATTTAGTAGCAGTTTTAAAAATTCTGGAGACATTAATTGGAAAGAAAAGTACTCAATTAAGGACTGAATTATTATTTTTAGTTTGAGAATCTCTTTAACAATTATTAAATAGTTTAGAAGCTAACTTTTTTTTTTCAAATAGTAATTACTTAAAAAAGTAATAATTGTTCTAGCTTATTACAAAGATCCAAATGAAGAAAGTTAAGACAAAGAGGACAAATGTTTTGTGAGAGTAAAATAATATTTATTTTAAGTCAGATTGGTTTCTCTCCCAAGATGAAAAGGTCACCTTAGAAATCACGCAATTGTCTACGACATATGACCATTTGATTAAGAAAATAGTCAGAAATTTTGAATATTTTATTCACCCGTCCCATATTAAAACTAGTTACTTTTATTAAAATGTTAATATACTATTTAGTTTGCAATGATATTTGTGGTAGCCACCCAAGTAAAATAAAAATGATTGTTAGTGTGTGTGTGTGTTGTTGACGAGAAATGGAACCGGAGTCAGATTTTTTAATTAAGATCTTGAATTCCGATTAAAAAAGAAGAATATATTCTGATTAGCAAGATTTTTTCCAAATATTCATATTAACAAAATCAATAAATATTTTACATTAACAACATAGTTAGAAGAAAATACAGAGAGAATGAGGGGTTAATTTATGCATAGAATTGAATTAGAAATAGATCAAAGGTGTTTTAATCTATGCATGTTAACAACTAAGAGAAGTGATTATAGTAATAGTATTAATTTAAAATTTGATAGCTTTAGTGAAAGAGAGTGTTGTTTAGCCGTCCTTAACATTAAATTCGAAGCAAAATATGAAACAATAAAAGGAAAGAATTGATAGCTGGAAAACCATAGAACACAACATAGCCAGCCATGAACGTCTTCCACTTGGAAACTGCTACAACCTTTTCATTAATATTCCAATTAGATTTCAAACTTTACTATGTATATATCAATGCTGATGCAGTATACATCTACATGCATATGTATAAATGCAGACGAAATTAATTAGGGTAACCTGGGTAGGACAAAATGTCAGGTGGTTCTGATATCATATTAGATTAGGAATGAATTTTAAGTCTAACTCAATTCTACAAAATCAGTTTGAAAAGTGAGGTTTGTACCTTACTTATATACTATAAAATTGTCTTATTTCTAGTCGATGTAGGACTTGTAACAATATATGGGTGTCTAAATTGAAATTGTAAAAATTTAAGAGAATGAAGCTCCCAAACTTTGAATATATAGTTTTGTTTCTTTTCTTGTAAACTGACATGTACTACATGATATTTTAGGAGAAAGTCAAACTTCAAAATAGAAAGGTGTTGATGTTGTTGGAAGGTGAAGCAAATTTGAAGGATGAAGATAAGATGTTCAACAAAAATCGAATAAATTGTGATGTATAACGAATATTTTGCAGATTGTCACTGTACATAATACCTTTGTAGACTTTGTCAAAGTTCATAGTAATGTAGAACATATAATTTTATATTGGACCATTTACATATACTCTAAAGTCAAAGTCTACATCATAGAAAATATCTGCTTCATACGTGTCTTTCTTTTTAGGAATTAAGTTAATTCGTGTAACAGTAAAACTTATTAGGTTAATATATATGTCGCAATATTTTTATTAATTAAGTTAAAAGGTGTATAAATAAAAAATGTAATTATTCAAAATTTATTTTAAAAAATCATTATTTTTACAAACTTATTTATTTATTTATTTTTTATTTTAATTTGAGATAAATTATTCATTTTTTTCATATATATGAATTATCTTAGTAGAAAGTAGAACATTATTCTGATCAAAAGTTATTTTTGAGTAAGTTTTTTTTTTTCATTTACTTTTTTTTCTTAAATTAATTTTATGTGAAAGATTGTAAGTTTGAGTTTGCATGTGATGTTTCTTGCATAAAGGTCAATCTCTATTATTTTAAGAACATATATAGTAATATATTTAGATTTGTTAATTAGAGATTTTATATATATAAGATTAACTTTTTTGTGATATGCAGTTGTGATTTTGAGAGTTTAAGCTTGGATAAACAAGTGTTAAAGGTAAATAAAGTTGGTTAATACTGTTTTTTAATATCTTTGAGTACATAATATAGACTTTTTGGTAAAATATTTTTGGTTGTGTAAGAAACTTATATTTGGAAAATATTCAAGGAGTTTGAGTTTTGATAGGAAAAATATATTTTACAGTGATTTTTTTTTCTTTCATAAATTTATGATATTCTTGAAAATAAAGTCAATATATTCCTAATACTGGTTGCTAGTTAGTATAATGTATTATATAAATGCCATATGAAATTGTTGAAAATAATTAATTGATTTGAATATGATAAATTTGTACTCCTTATGTATGTGGTGAAGGTCAAAATAGTTTGTAATATTACATAATCTTTTTCCTTAACTTAATTTACTATAACTCTAATCTGTTATACATATTAAAATCATGAGGATGTAAAAGAAGAAAAATCTAACATCGTCTTTCTCTCTTCCAGAGAATGATTTTCAATTCAGATTGGTAAAGTATGAACAAGTATTTATATCTTTATTATTTTTACTTTTTTTATTCAAAAATTAAATAGAATTGAAATTTATTAGTACTTTATATAATAGATAACTAGATATAAAACTTGGAGGATAAAAGTTCAAAGTAGATAATAAGTCACTTTCTTAAGCTCTGGTTAAATCCCACTACATTAAAAGACTTATCAAAACTCTTTCATATTGTTCAGTACATAATATTAAAGGTTCACATGACCTATAATCCATTTATATAGTCAAAGGTTTGAAGATAAGTGACATATAAATATTTGTTTACTTTGTAACAAATTATTTTATATTTAATTTATGGTAAAATTAAAATTAGTTTCTTTCACAATTTTCTTCTCTATTATCTAAGTAAATTGTTAGCTGTCACAGACAGAAACTCTTATAATTAATAGGATCACACAGAAATTCTTCTTCTTTTATCTCTTTGCATCGAAAGAGGTCAATATGACTTTTTAAGATATTTTTCAAAGGATCGAGTTTTTTTTTTCTTTATTGGAAAAAAACCTAAAAACTATCACAAGCTATACAAAATTTAGAAGTCCAATCAATTTTCATTACGATGATAAAATTCTCAAAAACTTTTTATCTTTATATTTGAAAGTTTATTATGACAATGAAACTAATATTTTAGTTAGTTTTATTCTTTTTTATTTTTTTTCTAAGTTTGGAAACGAAATTTTAAAATGGCTTTATTCTACCTAGCAATTAACTTCTCATATCTAATATTATTAAAATTGGAAAATTATTGAGGACAATTTTGAAAAATAACTTTAGTATGATTAAGTTCCAGATCTTATATTAGCTTCTTTTAGTTAATTTAATTATAAGATTAAAACTTATAAAGACATTTCGAAAAGACCAGCAGAAAACAAATATCACAATTAATTAAAGAAAAAAAATAATCGAGATATTTTTTTCAATCTTATCCAACCTTTCTCTATCTATGTCACGCGCTACTTTGAAGTTTTTACTATCTCCACCAATAGGAATATTATTTAATTGCATTTTGAAAATTAATTTTAAAAATAAAACAAAATCCAATACAACCTTAATTTTAGAAAAACTAACTGCATATTTTTGTTAATTTCATTTTAACGATAAACGCATATATATTCGAATACTTGACAACAATACTAAGATTAATGTTTGCATGGATACTAATTAGTTTTAGATAATATCAGTTTTTGTATAAATAATTTATGAAAAGAACTTTTAATTTAATAACGAAGTATGAGAACAAACTATCATGTTAAAAATTAGTGACGGTAGTAGTTTATGTAAGTTAAACTGATGTAATTTAACTTTATCATTTCATAGAAATATGAGATAGAAGCTTAATGAATTTTAATGGGATAGCTTTAGAATTAGTTAGGAAACAAAAATGTCTAAAATTAAGGCATCCCCTTATTCTAACAGCGTAAAATACTTTAGTTTAACAAACTTTGACGATCAACATTTTTGTAAAAAAAAAAATCCAAAATTTTATTACTTTATTTTTTTAACTTCCATAAAAAAATAAAAAATTACTCTATTTAATTACTTTATCATCAAAATATTTGTCAAAAAATATTTTTGATACTTTCAAACAATTGACCAGTCGGCTACGGATGGGTTTATTTTTTATTGAGGGGCTCGTACGAGAGATTATACATTTTAATCTGAAATATTAAAACAATAAATTTACCGATCTTTCTTTTTATATTGATGTATAACTTTGTCAATTTCATTTTTATAACTCATTTGAATGATACCGAACAACTACTCAGAAAGCGAATGAGATTCAGCAGCCATCACTTTATGCTTATAGAACTAATTAAGTTGTGATTATAAATACAGAAAACGCAATCATTATACTAAAGTTATATCATCAATGACGACCAGAGCCAAAGTTGGTATTTGATATTGCATCAACAACATACAAGGTTTTGACTCAAAACAGAAGAAAGGAAAAATTCTCCACCAGGAAGAAAATTTGTGATTATAAATACAGAAAACGAATTCAGATTCATTCAACAAATTCATTATATCATATCCTTCATTGAAGAGAGAAAAAAGATGGGTGAGAGAAACAGTGGAAGCAAAAGCAGCAGGTGGTGTTTGCAGGGAATGACAGCACTGGTCACAGGTGGATCCAGAGGAATCGGGTAACTTTTCTACCTTCTTCCACTTTTTGTACTTAATTTCAAGTGGTTAACAACAAAATAGTGATTTCTACAGAGTAAACACGGTTGTATCAATGAACTATTCTGGTGAATAATTGCAGAAAACAAGAGGGTAGGTCTTGAATGAATTTTTGTTTTTGTTTCTCATCATTCATATGTATGTATATAGATATGCTATTGTGGAGGAGTTGGCACAGCTTGGAGCCACTGTGCACACTTGCTCTCGGAACGAAGCTGAACTCAATGAATCCTTGAACGAATGGAGCACAAAAGGATACAGAGTAACCGGTTCGGTCTGTGACGTGACCTCTCGCGTTAACAGAGAAGAGCTCATAGCCACAGTCTCATCTCAGTTCAATGGAAAACTCAATATCCTTGTAGGACATGTTCTTTTTTCACCTTTTCATACTAAAACTTGTCTAACTATCACAAGAATGAGAACTAATTCGGGATCCAACTTGTAGGACTAAAACATTCTTTTTCGTTAATATTTGTGAATGGATTTAGGTAAACAATGTGGGAACAAACGTACAGAAACAGACCCTGGATTTAACAGCGGAAGATTTCGCATTTCTGATCAACACGAATCTTGAATCTGCTTTCCATTTAAGCCAGCTTGCATATCCTCTCCTAAAAGCTTCAGAAGCTGCAAGTATCATTTTCATATCCGCGATTGCTGGTGTTGTGGCTACAAACTTAGCATCCGTTATATATAGTGCAGCAAAAGGTGATTTTTCATTGCAGTTCACGTGGTAGAGATTGTAGTGAGTAGTAAAAATTATCCAAGTGTATTTAATTGGCATGCAGGAGCAATAAACCAAGTGACAAAAAATTTGGCATGTGAATGGGCGAGAGACAACATAAGGACTAATTGTATTGCACCAGGGCCAATTAGAACCCCTCTTCTGGAAAAGGTAACATTTTTGTTGGCAATGTTAGTGCATGATTATTGTTGTCATTTGTTTTTGTTTTTTGTGTGGACTGAGGACATCATGGTATTGTGTTGTGTTGTTGAAGCACTCTAAAGAGGACACAGTTATGAATGTTGTACTTTCTCAAACCCCTCTGGGACGGATCGGAGAGGCAGAGGAGGTGTCTTCGTTGGTGGCATTTCTGTGCTTGCCTGCAGCTTCTTACATTACAGGACAGACCATTTGTGTTGATGGCGGCTTCACTGTCAACGGCCTCCATATATTGTAAACTTGTTTCGACATTCTCTATGTTAAGTCAGTTACACTCTGATTGTATTGGTTTCTGTAACATGTTAATAATAAATTAACAGAATAAATTAACAGAGTGTGATTTCGTAGATTCAATATGTGGTTGTGTTTGAATTAGCAATTAGTTGATTCTCGCAATGAGAGTGTGGTATGTTAAATGTATTATAGAATGTGTGATGTTTTTTTGTCTGATAGCAATAAAACTCGGTGCTTGTTTTCACCTTAAAACTCAAACTTCAATGTGAAATATAGTTTTAGTCACGTCCAACCTCAAGTTAAGGTAAGCATTATAAATCGTTGGAATGGATGATTTTAATATATTTTTTATAATAATTGTTTCTTAATAAAGTCTATAGTCTATCATTAATCATCATGTTATATTTAATTGATAAATTATGATCTATTCTCATAATCTTATTTACCTTAAGGATTATAGAGACTTACAAACTTTCAACTCTCATACTATTATCAAAAAATTCAACTATAAGTTTTGGTGTTATATCGAGTAGAAATAACAAAGTTAAGCAAAATATAAGAAAGAAAGACTTACAAATTCGTTGCCTAAATATTTTGGGTTTGAGTTTAAGTATCACTTTGAATATAAAACATGAGTTAAATATGTTTTGTTGCCTCAAGTTTAAGTAAAAATTGAAATTAGACTCTCTTCAATAATCTTAACAAAATTTAGTTAAGAAGACTAATTTCACACATTTTTAAATATGAAAGAGTAAATTAATTTAAAATTACGAAAAAAAATTAATTTCAATTTTCACATAAAATTAATGGACAAAAAATATATTTATCCCATAAAACAATATATAAAAAAAAGATTTCAAAATTCATTGTATTAAGATTTTAAATATCGTGGTGAAAATTATTTATATAAAATTGAATCGAGTCTACTTAATATAAAACCTTCTCAATAAATCATTCTTAAAATATAAATCAAGAGGATAAGTTATCAAAATCATATCACCAAACTTTATAACATCTTATCTAATTTTCACATCATTTATGTACTAGTTTGTTTGTTTCTTTCAATATTACAAAGAAAATTATTATTTATATTGCTTCTACTAAATCACTTTAGTAGGTTAAAAAAAGTTTCATAAATAGCTTAAAAACGTCACTTTTTTTTCTTCAATAAAATAAACTATTATAAAAACTTAAATTCGATTTAGATTTTAAAACAATCTAACATATTTTAGCTCTAATAACAAATGCTTTGAAAACTAGCAGCCTCTTAAGATTATTGTACCTGTTTACACAGTTTCGTTTATTCATTGCTTCATGTTTGAGAAAATGAAACACGCGTTTGTTATCCAAACTCTACCATCACATGGATGCAGAAAGAAAGTTACGCATATGGAAGAATTTTCAAAGGATATTTAAAACAATTATTTAATCATATGATATTTTAAATTCGAATTTTAAAACATTTAAAAGATATTTAAAAAAATTATTTAATCATGATGGAGGGATGTCCGCGAATGGTTTCTACCCAACAACGACTTCTAAGTGACATGGTTCTCAACTTTTTGAAATTCATAGCTAAACTTTTCAATTTTTTAGAAAATAATACTGAATCATATGTCATATAAACTGGTTTAAATTTACAAAGTTTAATAAATTTAAAAATTAATCCATTTTATGATAAGAACTAATCTTTATAACATAATTGTGAATCATTTAAAATTTGGTACATGTGATGTGATCATCGAGATAACATCAATAGCAAATATACGTTGATATTAATTTAATGTAAACTTTTGTTTTAAAATTTGTCAAAATAAAACTCTAATTCGCTTAAAAAACAGCATCTATTGTGTTCTGAAATTCAAGTTTATTCTCTTTAATGATAACACTAATCATGCACACTTTATATTCCCTTGCAAATCATAATTTTTTAAGAATCTAACACCATTTATAAAAAAGTTATAAGCAGCATCTGTGTCATTTCCCCGTAAAAGAAAGTTCTATTTTGAATATTCCAAGCAAATTGTAGATTGTTGTATTCTGAAAAAGTGTTTTAATTAAAATTGAACATTTAGTATAACATGCATTACCCAAGGTCAATCATGAATGACTACTGGAGGCAAAGTTGGTATTTGATCTTGCATCAACACCATACAAAGTTTCAAAGTTTTGACTCAAAACATAAGAAAGGAAAAATTCTCAAACAGGAATAAATTTGTGATTATAAAATACATAAACGAATTCAGATTCATTCAGAAAATTCATCATATCATATCATCTTCTTCATTGTAGAGAGAAAAAAGATGGGTGAGAGAAACAGTAGCAGCAGGTGGTGTTTGCAGGGAATGACAGCATTGGTCACCGGTGGATCCAAAGGAATCGGGTAACTTTACTACCTTCTTCTTCTTCTTCTTCCACTTTTCTTCATTTTATTTGTAACTGTTTGGTGCTTTCTACTGCTGTGCTGTATGGTTTACCGTCGGATCATCGATCAGGTGTATTAAGAACAAGCGATGATGGTCTGACGATAGACCATAGAGTATATCTACAAAGCAAACATGGTTGTATCAATGAACTATGCTGATTAATAATTGCAGAAAAGAAGAGGGTAGATCTTGCATGAAATTTTGTATATATTTCTCTTTTCTCCATTCATTCCTCTCATATATGTATATAGATATTCTATCGTGGAGCAGTTGGCGGAGCTTGGGGCTACTGTACACACCTGCTCTCGGAACCAAGCTGAACTCAGTGAATCCTTGAACCAATGGACCACAAAAGGATACACAGTAACCGGTTCTGTCTGTGACGTCACCTCTCGTGCAGACAGAGAAGAACTCATAGCTAGAGTCTCCTCTCACTTCAATGGAAAACTCAACATCCTTGTAATCACATGCTTTTTCTTTCACCTTTTCATATTTCATCGTCTAAATATGACAAGAAAAACAACTAATTTTTAATTCAACTTGCAGAACTATAACATTCTTTTTCGTTAATATTTGTGAATGGATTTAAGGTAAACAATGTGGGAGCAAACCTAGAGAAACGAACCCTGGATTTAACAGCGGAAGATTTCTCATTTCTGGTGAATACGAATCTTGAATCTTGTTTCCACTTAAGCCAACTTGCATATCCTCTCCTAAAAGCTTCAGAAGCTGCAAGTATCATTTTCATATCATCCATTGCTGGTGTTGTAGCTATAAACTCAGGATCCATTATATATGGTGCAACAAAAGGTGATTGTTCATTACATTCCATGTGGTAGAGTTAGCTAGGTAGAGATTGTAGTGAGTAGTAAAAATTATCCAAGTGTTTGTAATTGGCATGCAGGTGCAATAAACCAAGTGACAAAAAATTTGGCATGTGAATGGGCGAGAGACAACATAAGGACTAATTGTGTTGCACCAGGGCCAATTAGAACCCCTCTTCTGGAAAAGGTAACACTTTTGTTGGCAATGTTAGTGTATGATTATTCTTGTCATTTGTTTTTTTTTACTCTGGACTGAGAGCATCATATTGTTGTGTTATGTTCCTGAAGCACTGTACGGAGGACACACTTATGAATGCTGTAATTTCTAAAACCCCTCTGGGACGGATTGGAGAGGCAGAGGAGGTGGCTTCGTTGGTGGCATTCCTGTGCTTACCTGCAGCATCTTACATTACAGGACAGACCATTTGTGTTGATGGTGGATTCACTGTGAACGGCCTCAATTTATTCTAGCTTTGTTTTGACACTTTTGGTCTTAATTCAGTTACACTCTGATTGTCTTGGTTTTCTTTGTCTTGTTAAGAATAAGTTCATAGGTTGTACTTTCCTAGGTTCGGTTTATGGGTTTGTATATGAATTTACAATTAGCAGAGTCTCACAGTGAGAATGTAGTATGTTAAAGGTATTTTGGAATGTGTGAGATTTATTGTGAGATACGGGTTATCATGTTAAAAATATTATTTTCTCTGTCCTAAGAATAACTCTATTATTTGGTTAAAAAAATTGAATTCATTAATTTTTTAAATTAAATTAGATCAAAATTTTAAAAAAGTATTAATTTCAATTTTTATTTAAAATGAATGAATAGAAATATATTAACTCATTGCTTCTTAAAATGAGTTAATTTTCAATTATTTCAATAATTCGCTGTATTTTAGTGGCAAATGAAAATGAGCCAAAGAGCGATTGATCCTGAGAAAGGAAGCAATTTGATCTAATTTTGAAGGAGAATAGTTGAACCAATTACAAATTATCAGTAAGAGAAATGATAATTTTATAGCGAAATTCGTTAAACAAGAATAATAATTAAAAGTTAGTAACAAAAATTTCCTAGCAAAAACTCATGAGTAAAATTCGTTAAATTAAATATAAAATCTCTCATGATTCAAGTTGTATTTGCTCAATAATTTTCCACAAGACGATCCAAAAAGAAAAAAAGAAACCTCAGCCATCTATAAACACACAGAATCCTTTGAATCAAGTTTTCCCAGTCCTAGATAACGCTGTCTGTACTAGAAAATCAAATTACCTTAAAAAGAACAATCCCGATGGCATGATGGCATGATTTTCCTGTGATTAGAACAAAATGCATATGAATTCCCTCATAAATCCAACTTCTTATCTTCCATTACCGTCAAACCGCACTACCACCTCTTTCATTTTCAATCATGGAAGAAAAAAATCAAAGTCCAATTGCATTCGGAGCCAGTCCACACAGCAAAGGTGGACTCTTCAGGGCATGACAGCTCTCGTCACTGGTGGAACTCGCGGAATAGGGTATCAACATTTCTACTTTCACACCCGTGTTTCATTTTAATTCCGACCCTTTTAATCTCATCATAATTTAACTTGTGATTTCTGTCGAGACATGTTAAAGGCGTGCCATTGTGGAGGAACTGACGGGGTTTGGAGCCAGAGTTCATACCTGTGCCAGGAACGAACACGATCTCACTGAATGCCTGAAGAAATGGAATGATTCGGGTTTTGAGGTCACTGGCTCAGTTTGTGATGTATCAGTTCCAAAGCAGAGGGAGGCGCTCATGGAGTCTGTTTCCTCTCTTTTCAACGGGAAACTCAACATCCTTGTAAGTTGTCGTTAAAAATAACCTATTGAATAATGGTGTAAAATGGTGCATAGAAGCGGAGACTAATCTTATATTATTAACTAACTTCAAGGCTCAAAAGCAACTCATTAGACAGTACCAGAGTTTGTTCTAGTAATTGTTAGGCCTATCGGTTACACGACACTGATAATTTATTTTACCAACCCTAGATGTTTAGTCCTGTTACAACAGTGTTTCTGGATTACTTGGGGGTTTACTTTGGATTAGTAAGCCTTATTAATGTAGATGTCCCTGCTAACCTGATAAATTTGATGTATAGATAAACAATGTAGGGACAAACATTCGGAAACCGGTGACAGACTTCACTAGTACAGAGTTTTCCACTCTTATTGATACCAATTTGGGATCTGTCTTTCACATATGTCAACTTGCATATCCACATTTGAAAGCATCGGGAATGGGAAGTGTTGTGTTTGTTTCTTCTGTTTCTGGTTTTGTCTCGCTAAAGTCAATGTCTGTTCAAGGAGCAACAAAAGGTAATTTGCATGCTCGATGCTGTATTGCAGCTTGTTTAACAAATGCTGTGATGTTGATGAGTTTATCAAATTTTGAAGGTTTATTTTCTTTCTGATATATAGGGGCAATTAATCAACTTACAAGAAATCTAGCTTGTGAGTGGGCAAAAGACAATATAAGGAGTAATGCAGTGGCACCTTGGTACATCAGAACTTCAATGGTAGAGCAGGTTGTTCTTCTGCTTTATCCTGTAACCATTGGTTAGAATGAGCTGCTTATGACACTCATTAATGTCATTTCATGGTGCTCTAAAACACAAAAATCTAATGTAGTGACCAGATGTCAAAGTTATATAACTTTACCCTCTTCTTTTAGGTGCTCAGCAACAAAGACTATCTGGAAGAAGTGTACTCTAGAACTCCTCTTAGGCGCCTAGGAGATCCAGCAGAAGTGTCTTCTGTTGTTGCGTTTCTTTGCCTACCAGCATCATCATACATCACTGGTCAGATTATTTGTATTGATGGAGGAATGTCCGTGAATGGTTTCTACCCAACAACGCAGTTCTAAGACCTGCTGCTTATATCATGCACCCTCCTTACTAATTTTCCTCTCCATCACCATTCGTCTGGAGCATTTGGCATGGTTCTCTACATTTCTGTCAAGCTTTCAAGAGTTAGTCCTCTGACCAACCGCTGGTACGCACTTCCAAGGTTCTGGACTCTGCAAATGCAATTATTTTTGTTTACTAAACCGCAATGTACTGGTTGTGCTATAACATGGAAGATTTCCAATAACTTGTTTCATTCATTTTGGTAACTCTGTTTACTGATCAACATGGTTCTGGTTTAAGCAAAGGTTTGACATAACCTGTATTTGATGAGAAATTGGTTGGTAGTTTCCAACCACTAGGTGTCTATGGTCTCTGAATCTTTTGTAACTCATAGCTGAACTTTTCAATTTTTTAGAAAATAATACTAGATCATATGTAAAAATTTTGTGTAAAGTGGTTTAAATTTACAAAATTTTGTAAATTTAAAAATTAATTCCTTTTAGGATAACAATTATTCTTTATTAAAAACATAATTGTGAATCATTTTAAACTTGGTACCTGTGATGTGGTCATCAAGATAACATTAATAAAAAATATATATTGATATTTAATATAAAATTTTGTTATAAAATTTCCAAATAAAACTCTATTTCACTTAAAAACAGAATCTATTGTGTTCTAAAATTCAAGTTTACTCTCCTCAATGATAACACTAATCATGCACACATTCCCTTGCTAATCACAATTTTTTAAGAATCTAAGATAACACAACTATATGACACCATTTAATTGATTTCATTTGGTACATGAGGTATAACCAATGCCAAAGGCAACTTTTAACGGTACATTGATGTATTAACTTGTAATTATAGAAAAAGTTAAATTTCCTCTTGTAATAAAAATTATAAACCTTATTCTATAAGCGGCATCGGTGTCATGACCCCGAAAATGAACATTTAGTATAACATGCACTAACTGCAGTTAAATAATGAATGGCGACTAGAGGCAAAGTTGGCATTTGATCTTGCATCAACAACATACAAAGTTTCAAAGTTTTGACAAAAAACAGGGAGAAGGAAAAATTCTCCACCAGAAATAGAACAGGACAAAAGAAAACAGTAGAAATATGACAAGTGATTAGAGGGAAAGAAAGAAATAGAGAAAATATCTGTAACTTAATGTCAAGCAATTGAACAATCGGCTACTAGGAAAACCAATGATGTTAAGCAGCCATCACTTTATGCTTACAGAACTAACTAAGTTGTGGTTATAAATACAAAAAAACGCATTCAGATTCATTCAGCAAATTCATCTATCATATAATCTCCTTCATTATAGAGAGAAAGAAAATGGGTGAGAGTAACAATGGTAGCAAAAGCAGTAGGTGGTGTTTGCAGGGAATGACAGCACTGGTCACCGGTGGATCCAAAGGAATCGGGTAACTTTACTACCTTCTGCTTCTTCCACTTTTTTTCCATTTCATTTTTCATTCCTACAACATATATGTTCTATACTTAATTTCAAATCGTTAACAGCAACAAAGGGCTAGTGGACATAATTGATTTGTAATTGTTTGGTGATTTCTGCAAAACAAACATGGTTGTATCAATGAACTATAGTGATTAATAATTGCTGAAAACAAGAGGGTAGGTCTTGCATGAATTTTGGTTTTTGTTTCTCACCATTCATTCCTCTCATATGTATATATATAGATATGCTATCGTGGAGGAGTTGGCACAGCTTGGGGCCACTGTACACACTTGTTCCCGGAACGAAGCTGACCTCAATGAATCCTTGAAGGAATGGACTACAAAAGGATACCGAATAACCGGTTCGGTCTGTGACGTGGCCTCTCTGTGTAGAAAGAGAAGAACTCATAGCTCGAGTCTCATCTCAGTTCAATGGAAAACTCAATATCCTTGTAATGACATGTTCATTTTTCACCTTTTCATACTAAATCTTGTCTAACTATGACAAGAATAAGAACAAATTTGGGATCCAACTTCTAGGACTAAAACATTCTTTTTCGTTAATATATGTGAATGGATTTAGGTAAACAACGTGGGAACAAACATACAGAAACAGACCCTGGATTTCACAGCGGAGGATTTCGCATTTCTGATGAATACGAATCTTGAATCTGGTTTCCACTTGAGCCAGCTTGCACATCCTCTCCTAAAAGCTTCAGAATCTGCAAGTATCATTTTCATATCTTCCATTGCTGGTGTTGTGGCTATAAACTTAGTATCCGTTATTTATAGTGCAACAAAAGGTGATTTTTCATTGCATTTCATGTGGTATAGTTAGCTAACTAGAGATTGTAATGAGTAGTAAAAACTAGCCAATTTGAAAACGGGTACGTAATTGGCATGCAGGAGCAATGAACCAAATGACAAAAAATTTGGCATGTGAATGGGCCAAAGATAACATAAGGACTAATTGTATTGCACCAGGGCCAATTAGAACCCCTCTTCTGGAAAAGGTAACATTTTTGTTGGCAATGTTAGTGCATGATTGTTGTTGTCATTTGTTTTGTTTTTTCTGTGGACTGAGGACATCATGGTATTGTGTTGTGTTGTTGAAGCTCTGTAAAGAGGAAACAGCTATGAATGCTGTAATTTCTCAAATCCCTCTGGGACGGATTGGAGAGGCAGAGGAGGTGTCTTCGTTGGTGGCATTTCTGTGCTTGTCTGCAGCATCATACATTACAGGACAGACCATCTGTGTTGATGGCGGCTTCACTGTGAACGGCCTCAATATGTTGTAGCCTTGTTTTCAAATTTTCTGTGTTAAGTCAGTTACACTCTGATTGTATTCGTTTCTGTGTCATGTTAAGAATTAATTAACACTGCTTTCCTAGGTTCAGTCTATGGGTGTGTGCTTGAATTCACAATTAGTTGTGTTGTGAGTCTCGCAGTGAGAAAGTGGTATGTCAAATGTATTTTGGAATGTGTGATGTGTATTGTTTGATAGCAATAAAACTCAGTGCTTGTTTTCACCTTAAAACTCAAACTTCAATGTGAAATATAGTTTCAGTCACCCAACCCCAAGTTAAGGTTAGCATGGATGAAATTTCTTGTTAAAACACTAGTGTAGATGGAAGTGAAAAATGAACAACGTCTGTGAAAGTATTTAAAATAGTTTGAGTTATAAATCACTTAATAAACTTGTTAGCGGATCAATTTATCAAGAAATTATTACTGTAATTGTAAATTTTTAGTTACATAATATGTATTTATAATATATACATGCATGAGATTAAAAGTAACTATCATAATTATTTATGAATTCATGCATACATCTTCTAATAAAGAGGCTTTTAACTGCATTCCAAACATTCAACAAAAGGATTTTGAAGACATTTTTTTTATTCATGATAAAGTTTTCAATCTGGTCTAGTGCACAAGATTTGGTTTTGATCCACGTGAGTTGGGGCTATATAAGAAAAAGTTCACAGGATCAAAATAACATCAAAAGCTCCATTGAAAAAGACCAACTCATAAATCAGTTTGTGCGAGTTGGTCTTAGGTTAACATAAATAAAGTTGGGTCACGACCAAATTTAGTAGGTTGTTCATGTTGAATCCAGGTCAAGCCGTGTCTAAGTCAAATAGAGTTCGAGTTGAATCCAACATACCTCATCAATAATATTTATATTTTTTACACTAGCTATTAATGTTATTAATAACTTTATTTGAATTATTACTACATGTTTATCTCAATTCTTATAAATAAAATGACAATAATACAGTGGTTAATGTGTGTATATATATTTTAATGTGTGTGTATCGCCTTATTCAAATAGTGTATATTTCACAGTTTATCAAAATCAATCTCATTATAGTCTTACATAAGTCAAATTGTGTCTGATTTTTCCAAGATGCAGATTTTAAAATGATTTGATTTTGATGGCGTAAGAGACCTAAGTGAAAAATTATTGAAGGAGTAGATAACAAAGAGGAAGAGATGGTTGCATGAAAGGGACACCTCGTACAAGAGCAGAAAAGAATGGAGAGTGAGAGAAGAGAAGGTTTCTTCTCTGGCCTTCTTATCCTCTCTGAATTTTCTGTTATTGGTGACTTTTCAGTGTCCAATTTTTGTTGGAACGTCTAATAATACTTTACATCATCATACAGTAACTTTTTCTGTTCTATATCAAAGCATTCATTACACATGCGCGTGACTCTACATTTGACAAAATATGAAGCAGGGAGATGGAAAATTCTCCACCAGAAATCGAAACCCTCATCCTAGTGTCCACATTCATGATTTTCGAAAAATAAAACAGTAGAAATATGACAAGCGATTAGAGAAAATATCTGTAACTTACTTTCAAATAATTGAACAATCGGCTACTCGGATAACCAATGATGTTAACCGGCCTTCACTTTATGCTTACAGAAAGAACTAAGTTGTGATTATAAATACCGAAAACGCACTCAGATTCATGCAGCAAATTCATCATATCATATCATCTTCTTCATTGAACAGATAAAAAAGATGGGTGAGAGAAACAGTGGAAGCAAAAGCAGTAAGTGGTGTTTGCAGGGAATGACAGCACTGGTCACCGGTGGATCCAAAGGAATCGGGTAACTTTACTACCTTCTTCTTCTTCCACTTTTCTTCATTTCATTTGTAATGTTTGGTGATTTCTACAAAGCAAACATGGTTGTATGAATGAACTATAGTGATTAAGATTGCAGAAAGTAAGAGGGTAGGTCTTGCATGAATTTTGGTTTTTGTTTCTCACCATTCATTCCTCTCATATGTATATATATAGATATGCTATTGTGGAGGAGTTGGCACAGCTTGGGGCCACTGTGCACACTTGTTCTCGGAACGAAGCTGAACTCAATGAATCCTTGAAGGAATGGACTACAAAAGGGTACCGAGTAACCGGTTCGGTCTGTGACGTGGCCTCTCGTGTAGAAAGAGAAGAACTCATAGCTCGAGTCTCATCTCAGTTCAATGGAAAACTCAATATCCTTGTAATGACATGTTCATTTTTCACCTTTTCATACTAAAACTTGTCTAACTATGACAAAAATGAGAATTAATTCGGGATCCAACTTGTAGGACTAAAACATTCTTTTTCGTTAATATATGTGAATGGATTTAGGTAAACAACGTGGGAACAAACATACAGAAACAGACCCTGGATTTCACAGCAGAAGATTTCGCATTTCTGATGAATACGAATCTTGAATCTGGTTTCCACTTAAGCCAACTTGCATATCCTCTCCTAAAAGCTTCAGAAGCTGCAAGTATCATTTTCATATCCGCGGTTGCTAGTTTTGTAGCTACAAATATAGTATCGGTTGTATATAGTGCAACAAAAGGTGATTGTTCACTGCATTCCATGCGGTAGAGTTAGCTAGTTAGAGATTGTAATGAGTAGTAAAAACTAGGCAACTGTAGCTGGTAATTTGAAAAGGTGCACGTAATTGGCATGCAGGAGCAATGAACCAAGTGACAAAAAATTTGGCATGTGAATGGGCGAAAGACAACATAAGGACCAATTGTGTTGCACCAGGGCCAATTAGAACTCCTCTCGGGGACAAGGTAACCATTTTGTTTGCATTGTTAGTGTATAATTATTGTTGTTTTTTGTTTTGTTTTTTTTTTCTCTGGACTGAGGGCATCATGTTATTGTGTTTTGTTCTTGAAGCACTTTAAAGAGGAAACACTTATGAATGCTGTAGTTTCTCAAACCCCTCTGGCACGGATTGGAGAGGCAGAGGAGGTGTCTTCGTTGGTGGCATTTCTGTGCTCGCCTGCAGCCTCCTACATCACAGGACAGATCATTTGTGTTGATGGCGGCTACGCTGTGAAGGGCCTCCATGTTTGAGTTCAGATTTTTTACTGATTGGTGTTGTGTTTGTTGAACATTAAAAATATACTACAGTACTTTAAAAACTTTTTAGTATATTTTAGAACTTTAAAATCAGTGATCATCCTCTTATATTTAAAGGCACAGCAGAATATCTACACCAAAAAAATCCACCAAAGAATCTTAATTCCTCCATATCTAGCCTTGTTTCCACCATTTCTGTGCTATGTCAGTTACACTCTCATTGTACTGGTTTTTGTGTTTTGTTACGAGTAATTTAAATGAGTGTACTTTCCTAGGTTCTGTTTATGGGTGTGTGTTTGAATTCACAATAATCTGTTACTCTCGCTATGTTAAATGTATTTGGGAATGTGTGATGTTTATTGTTCGATGGTAATAAAAGTCAGTGCTTGTTTTCACCTTAAAACTCAAACTTCAACTTCAAATATAGTTTCAGTCACAGTGAAACTCAAGTTGAGACAAGTAAAAATCTATAGATTATTAGAATGGATGAAATTTCCTCTTAAAAAACTAGTGTTGATGGAAGTAACAATCGAGCAAGAAGAACGTCGGTTAAAGTATTTAAAGTAATTCAGAGTTAAAAAGCTTGTTAGCATATCAATCTACCAAGAGAAAAAGTTAGTGGTAACAAATCAAAAGAAAACTTAGCTTAATAAATATTATAATTGAGTAAAAAGTGAGTAGAGTTTTTATTTCAATGAAATCATAAAGAATAAAACAGAGTTACACTTTAAAGATATAATCTAAGCAGAATTATTGGTTGAAAGATAAATATATATATATATATATATATATATATATATATATATATATTATTAGGACAGATGCATTTGAAAAAGGTTGTGTGTACTTCTATTGTCTATAATATCATCAATAATATTTATACTTTTTTACCCTAACTATTATGTTATTAATAACTTTATTTGAATTATTACTATATAATATTTATCTCAACTTTTATAATGTCATGTGGTAACTAATTTAATGGCCTATACTCTTCATCTATCTCATTATACTCTTACATTAGTCAAATTATGTCTGATTTTTCCAAGATAAGGATCTTAAACTGATTTGGTTTTTGATGGGCATTTATTTACACAACTAATATAATTTACTTTCTGCATTTGACGAGTTTGAGAGATTCTCCACCAGAAATAGAATAGGACAAAGAATCCTCATCCAACTTTAAAAAAGAAGACAGTAGAGACATGACAAACGATTAGAAACAAAGAAAGAGAAAATAACACTCACTTACTTTCAAACAATTGACCAGTCGGCTACGGATGGGTTTATTTTTTTTTATATTGATATTTTAATCTTTTTGTTTTATTTTTAACTATTATTTTAATCATTTTTCAATTATGATATCACACTAAAAAAAATTAAAATAAATAATTAAAGATGATTAAAATAATAAATTAAAAAAAAATTAAAATATCATTATCCTTATTTTTATCAAAAGACTCATGCAAGTAATTATACATATATGTCACATCACGTAAAAGTTTTCATTATTTTTCATCTAAAATATTAAAACAATAAATATACGGATCTTTCTTTTTTATATTGACGTATAACTTTGTCAATTTTATTTTTATAAATCATATTAGAATTATTCCGAACAACTACTCTGAAAAGCAATGAGATTCAGCAGCCATCACTTTATGCTTACAGAACTAATCAAGTTGTGATTGTAAATATAGAAAACGCATTCAGTGTACTAAATTTATATCATCAATGACGACTAGAGGCAAAGTTGGTATTTGATATTGCATCAACAACATACAAGGTTTTGACTCAAAACAGAAGAAAGGAAAAATTCCCCACAAGGAATAAAATTTGTGATTATAAATACATAAAACGAATTCAGATTCATTCAGCAAATTCATCATATCATATCCTTCACTGAAGAGAGAAAAAAGATGGGTGAGAGAAACAGGGGAAGCAACAGCAGCAGGTGGTGTTTGCAGGGAATGACAGCACTGGTCACCGGTGGATCCAAAGGAATCGGGTAACTTTAGTACCTTCTTCTTCTTCTTCCACATTTCTTCATTTCATTTGTAACATTTTGGTGATTTCTACAAAAGCAAACATGGTTGTATCAATGAACTATAGTAATTAATAATTGCAGAAAACAAGAGGGTAGATCTTGCATGAATTTTTGATTTTGTTTCTCACCATTCATATGTATGTATATAGATATGCTATTGTGGAGGAGTTGTCACAGCTTGGGGCCACTGTACACACTTGTTCTCGGAACGAAGCTGAACTCAATGAATCCTTACATGAATGGACCACAAAAGGATACAGAGTCACCGGTTCGGTATGTGACGTGACGTCTGGTGCAGACAGAAAGGAGCTTATAACCAGAATCTCTTCTGAGTTTAATGGCAAACTCAACATCCTTGTCAGTAATTCATACAACTCAATTGCATGGAATTGAAGTTAATTTTTCAGTTTCCTCAAAATAAAAAATCATCCTATGAAAGCTCGATAATTAACTTTTGCATTAATGTTTTTCAGTTATACTTTGTGAGATTAGGGTTAGCACACTTATGTATGAATTTATTCAGGTAAACAACGTGGGAGCAAACGTATGGAAAGAGGTTCTGGATTTCACGGAGGAAGATTTCTCATTTGTAATGAATACGAATTTGCAATCTTCTTTCCACCTAAGCCAGCTTGCACATCCTCTCTTAAAAGCTTCAGAAGCTGGAAGCATCGTTTTCATATCCTCCATTGGTGGTGTGGTATCAATAAACATAGGATCCGTTGTGTACAGTGCATCAAAAGGTAATTACTTGTTTTGGGTTAAATTTGCAGTGGAAGTAACAGAGAGAGTAAGTTGGTGAAGTATGCGTGTTTTGACATGTAGGAGCAATGAACCACATGACAAAAACTTTGGCGTGTGAATGGGCGAAAGACAACATAAGGAGTAATTGTGTTGCACCTGGGGTAATCAGAACCCCTGCGGCTGAAGAGGTAGTTAAATTGTTAGTGTATATATGATTATTGTTCTTGATGTTATGATTAACTATTATCTGCTTGTATTGAACTCGAATGCAGTTCTTAAAAGAGGGAAAGATTGTAAATGCTTACATTCCTCGAACACCTCTTGGACGGTTTGGAGAAGGAGAGGAAGTGTCTTCGATGGTGGCATTCCTGTGTTTACCGGCAGCCTCGTACATTACAGGACAGACCATTTGTGTCGATGGCGGCTTCACCGTGAATGGCCTCCATATAAGCTAGCCTGACTTAAGCTTATTGTAACATTTTCAGTGCTTATGGAATTTGCACTTTGACTGTGTTAATGTTTGATTTGAGGTCTATTGTTATAAAAGTCGGTCTCTTATTATTGTTGTATTTTTTTAAACTTTCTCTTTGGCAAAAATCTTATATCGGATAGAAAATACCAAATTAAACATTATATAAGAATAAAGACTCATAACACCATTGCTTTAAGGTTTTTGTGTAAAACTGATATCAAATGTCTTATATGTGCAAGACTAATGTCATATAACCATATGGAACCAAAATCTCTCAATGTCTATAACCATAACCTATATGACGTAAAATATATAATCCAACAGTGGTATCAGAGCCGATTGTTCGGGATGACTGACTGCATAACCATAACACAAAAAAGTGCCCACTTGACTGATCGCATAACTACAACAAAAAAGGAATCACCATACACCTGAAGGGAAATATACCATATGAAAAAAGAAAAAAAAAAGGAACTCACCCTTGAGAGGAGATTGTTAGGAATAGTCCAAGTGTTAGCCAAAGTCTCACATTGGATAGAAAATACAAAGTTAAACACTATATAAAAATAAAGACCCATAATACCATTGACTTAAGGTTTTGGTGTAAAACTCATGTCAAATGTCTTATATGTGCAAGACTAATGCCATATAATCATATGGAACCACAATCTCTCAATGACTATAACCATAACCCATATATAACCAAAACATATGAAAAAATATATAACCCAACAAGATATTTTTATTTGATGTGTTGTCGGTTGTTATGTACTTGTTGTCTTTGTTTAATGTTAAAATAAAAGGATGTATATGGAGAATAATAAATGAGTGTGATAGGAAATGTATATGTGCCTGTGCGAGTAGTGTGTGTGGGTGATGTTTTGGTTTCTAAAATAGAAATACAAACTCTTGTTAGTTTAGTGTGATGTATTGACTAGGAATAATATTAAACAAAAGTTGTTCTATACGTATTACTTGACTTTGACTAGAGTATATCTTATTTTCTTTGTTGGAGTTGAGATTTTTTTTTTTTTGTTCTTATTCATCTCATTAGTGAAAAAAGGTATTGATTTTGAAAGTTTTAAGAAATTGTAGTATATTTATTAATTAATATTATAATGAAAAACTTTACTTAAGCATGTTTGTGAGATTTGTCTTTGTATCGTACTTTAGCTTAATATAATGGATCATAGATTAAACAAGATGGTTTAAGAGTTTGAGAAATCTAAAACATACTTAAAAAATAAAATATTTTATTTAAAATTTATTTTTTAAACATTTTTTATACAAAATTATTTATTAAATTGTAATCATTAATTTCATTTAACATTTTTTTAATAGATAATAACGCTACTTCAATTAATAACATTGTGAATTTTAAATAAATTGTTATTATTTTTTAACTCTAAGAAACTTCTTTTCACTTATACAACTAACATTACAATTATTAATATTATCCTATAAGGTATATATATATTTGATAAATAATTTATTCCTTTTATATAATTAAAAATATTAATTGATTTTTCATTTTTCAAATCTATAATTTTTCAAATCTATAATTTCTCATAAAATATTTAATTTTAAAAATAAATCATATTCGTCAATATTCAACATATTGTACTGCGGCAATTAGTGTTATTTGAAGGTATGAAATTGGTAATGCAATTCACATGATGAATTTTGTTGCTTTTAAATTTAAGCACTTGCTTCTTTTCTTACCTATGAAGAAAGTGAATGCTTTGTACAAGGTCTATGAAGTTGATGGTGGTTGATACTATAATGAGGTTCAGAAAAAAAAAAAAAAAAAAAAAAATAATTTTAAAAAAAATTATTAAAAAAACAAAAACCAAAAGCAAAAATTGAAAAAAAAAATAAAAATAACTTTTCTCCAATTTTT
>Ga0099822_1001277_pt1 | contig 28769 bp, 22 predicted proteins | sample CowpeawhiteBW_FD_76839 | JGI IMG/M metagenome (GOLD analysis project Ga0099822, IMG submission 76839) | Root nodule microbial communities of legume samples collected from California USA - Cow pea white BW | ecosystem: Host-associated > Plants > Roots > Nodule | place: USA: California | collected... | reverse complement strand
CTATAACTCCCAAATACTGGGTCTCCTATCTATATTTATACTTTTAACATAAACAAACTTTTAAAACTTTTAAACAATTCCCCCCCGCAAAAAAAAAAAAAAAAACCAGAAAAATTAACCTCGTTTTTTTAATACTATGTGTCTCCAAAATTAAACTAACGGTTATGTCAATCCTTCATTTAATTATTTTATATGTAGCGTTTGTTTGAGAGTAAAGTAATAAAAGTGTGATATTTTGGTTTTTATATTTGAAATGGTTATTAAACGTTTGTGATGATCCTCTCCGTTTACTTTTCTAGGAAAATGGTGGAGAAGGACAATTATTTTGGGCCACTGAACTGCGCAGCGTACGAATATATGAGAACCGCAAAGAAACTGCAATAGCATGATATGATGAGGTTTTTTCTAGCTACACTGTGCCTCCGTGCATCATATCTATCATTAAAAAAAAAAAAAAAGCCTTACCATGATTTGTGTTCACAAAGCAAGTGCTAACTGGGATTTGTTTTTGTTTGCATCAAAGATATTATAACATAATATTTAAGTTTTTAATTAATAATATTAATCTGACTAAAAAGTGTCGTACATGTGACGTACGTACCAACATTGTAGATTTGTTTATTTGAGGAAGGCGTGGAATTTTATTATTTTTTTGAAGGGTGTTAAAATGTTTTAGGAATTTACATTATGGGATTTGAAAAGTGTAGTAATGTATAATGGATGGAATTTGGAAAAGGAATATACGGAGAACTAGAAAAGGAAAAAGGATAGCGGAGTAAGTGTCAATCAGATTCAACAAGGAAGAATATGTCTCGAGACGAGATGAGAAATGAGAGAGACGAGAGAGATGAAAGAGATAGGAGATGTGATGGGGAAATTGATATGATATGGTTAATATTATCATGTCATGTGTGGGTAGCATGGCACTCTCATTCTCATCTTTATTTATGAGACAGAGTGAGTATAAAGAGAAGCAATGACACCAATTCTGATTCCCCCTCACTTTTGGCTTCTAAGTGATTGCTGACTCCTTATTTTCCCCTCTTCTTTCCTTTTTCTGCCTAATATTATTATTCTCTCTTCTCTCTTCTCTTTTCTGTGTTCATGGAACCTCAACACCAACAATCCCCAACCAAGTCTCGCTTCAGACGCATCTGCGTTTACTGTGGTAGCAGCCCTGGCAGAAGCCCCAGCTACCAACTCGCTGCGGTTCAACTCGGAAAACAACTGGCAAGTATATATTATAATTAATATCATTATCTTTTGTGTTTTGTTTGTATGAGAAAGGTGTGAATGAAATGTATGATATGTATACTGTGTAGGTGGAGAGGAAGATTGATTTGGTGTATGGAGGAGGAAGCATAGGGTTGATGGGTCTAATCTCACAAGTTGTATACGATGGTGGACGCCACGTGTTAGGGTAACTCACCGTTCCCTTCTTCTCTCTCTTTCTTCTTCATCTTTTTTTTTTTTTTTATATATATCCGATTCCTCATCAATCTTCTCCCTCTGCTACTGCTACAGGATCATTCCAAACACACTTAATGCAAGAGAGGTACACTTCTATCCACAACTTGCATATTTTTTTTTTTCTTTTCACAATTCATTCATTCATTCAAGAACTGATAGCAGTGGTTAAACGATGTGTTCAGATCACCGGCGAGAGTGTAGGAGAAGTGAGAGCTGTATCGGGCATGCACCAACGCAAAGCAGAGATGGCCCGACAAGCCGATGCATTCATTGCACTCCCAGGTTTCTCTTCTTCTTTTTCTTCTTTCACCCTCTTTCTCTTTTTTTCAAAATTCTCTTTTCTTCCACTTATGTGGAAATATAGCCAGATATTATTATTATTATTTAATTGTTTTTCAAACAGTAACATTCTTAACTAACGTACTGTCACCTCACCTCTCAAATTATTATTTCACCCCTTTCAATGATTTTTATTATACCAATAATTTTATGAACTAAAGAATTTTTTTTTTAATGTTTGCTTGTGAATATATATAAATAACAAATACGCCCGTCTTAATAATTTGTCATCGTTTCCCAAGATAACTGTTTCTGTAACTGTCAACCGTATGGGTTGTATGTATGATCGAATTGTTTTGGCGGTGATTCCTATGAAATTCCTAGTATTGGCAGTAATAATAATTCCTTGCAAATTTATGTTCCGACAGGTGGATATGGCACCCTCGAAGAACTACTGGAAATTATCACCTGGGCTCAGTTAGGTATCCATGATAAACCGGTAAGATTTCCAAAATTAACCAAAAAAACAAAAACAAGTTCTTTTCCACTCTTTCATCTAAGATAATAGTATGTATTAAAGCAGTATTTTTTTAATTTTTTTAATTTTTTTTGGGTGTTGACGTCACTTAATACATCAGGAAATTTATTTAGCGAAATGACTGGGTTATTAATTAGTAATAAATAGGCATTATTTGGGGAAGTCAAAGAAAAAGACAGAATGATGGTGTTTACCGTTCAAACAAGAGAAGTAATTGATTGATGATTATTTTTGGAAGCTGAATGGTGACTCATGATGAATTAAGATTGATTAAGTAACAATTTAATTTAATAATGAAAAAAAAAAGGGGGGAAGAAAAGTGATGGGAGTGAATTGGTTACAGGTGGGGTTGTTGAACGTGGATGGGTACTACAACTCGCTGCTGGCATTCATGGACAAAGCTGTGGACGAAGGTTTCGTAACACCTGCTGCCCGTCACATTATTGTTTCTGCCCAGACTGCCCAAGACCTCATGTGCAAACTTGAGGTACATAATAATATTTATTTAATAATATGTTATATGTAGAGAGAGCCTATGATATATGCACACGTGGGAGAACGTGGTGGGTGGAATCCGATTTATCTGAACCGTTGATTTCCCACTTTGAACAGGAATATGTCCCCGAGCACTGTGGCGTGGCCCCCAAGCTAAGTTGGGAGATGGAGCAACAGTTAGTTAACACTGCAAAGTCAGATATTTCCCGTTGACTAAAAAACAGAACAACAACGACAACAACAACACTAATGCATCAGCAAGGAGGAGCCTAGGTTAATCTTAAAATTTAGTGTATAAGTATAACCTCAGATGAAATGTTCCACAGAATAGGTTTTTAGTTCACCTGTGGATTTGTAATTTATTTGCCTTATAAGCTTATATATTCACTCTGCAATTTTCTTTCTTCATTGTTAGAGCACTGTGTATTTTGATTTCTTAGCTACCAACTAATTGTGCATTAGAATTTGACTTCGATGCTCCAAGAACATATATGAATACAGAGTTATATATATATGCATATCGTGTCGGTGATTGATTTGTAATATTGGTGTAAGTTTCGTATATAAATATAATTAAGCAGTTGTTGAATACAGGTCTTAAGAGAAAGATTGTTGTGGATGGAGAACAATGATGACACGTTGAAATTATAGAGAAAAGAAGTTATAAAATAAAATAAAATAAAATAAAAAAATGGTTGGAATGTTGACGTGAATCACATGATGAGGTTCCATTCCATGATGTGATGAGGGTTCGGGGACGGGACCCTATTCTTTTTTTTTCTTAGCCAACTACTCGTTCAGAAAAAAAGACACACTTTCTGAGTCTTATTCTAACCAACGCTATGGTCCCTCAGGGATGGACCCACTCATGAATGAATGAATGAATGAATGAAGAGAAATAATAATGTGAATAAAATTTATATTACTAAGACTTATCACTTCCTACCTTCTCAAAAGGGAGATCCTATTATTAGCTATAAGGGGAATGGGAAATAGGCACCAGTATATTCAAGAGGGGACAACCCTGGCTCCTTCCCCAAATATCTTTATACTTTCTTCATTTCTTTATACATCATTATTTTTGTCAACATAGTATCTGGAACATTTTGGAGACTTTAGCTTCATAATTGAAGCAGCCATTTTGGAGCATAGATGAAGTTATTGTGGATGAATAATTGAAGCGCTGAAAGGAAACCTATTCTTGGCCGTACTCAATGGACAACTTCCAAGGTGCCTCGTGTACAAAACAGAAGTTTTGAAGAAAAATCTCACAATTTTGCTATATACTAAAATTCAGGCTGTGGAGGAAAACCATGTCTTCAACTTACGTGTTTACATCAAAGAAAACTTATAAGGTTTACGTAACTTTAGAATTTGAGACGAAGAAGCAGCGCTTGGTGTTTATTCATTGGATGCTCTCTAACTACTGATCTTGTCGGTGCCATAATGTGATATCTCCCAACCTATGTGTCTCTGTTGTTGTGGACTGAGTTCTTCACAGGTGTTAAGGTGGGATGAACCTACCAAGTCGATCGTTAATATTAAATTGCTTAGATAGAAACAATCCACCATTTTTGAAACACTAAATCTGAAAGACAAAGGTATCGAGCATAATGATAGGAGAGGATGCAATAATTAATGTTGAGCAAGGAACCAGAAGGAATGCATGAGCACGTGAAGGTGGTATTTGGGAACTACAATCAATGGGAACTCTTCACGTTGCGATTCTTTCATTATTGGAGTAAAGGAAGGTGATGAGTATGGAAAGGAAATAATAAAAAAAGAAAAAAAAAAAACCTTTTGGCCTACCTTTTCCATTACTTTTTCTTTTCCCTTTTTTTGAGCATTGGATAAGCATCACCTTCGTTCATAAAATTTACAGTGCCGGTGAGAATCACGTCTTCGTAGTCTTTATTTGCGTGCAGTGATTCGTCTTTCCTCTTCCCTTCTTATTTTATGGTGGTCAAAAAGATTAAAGAGGAACCAAAAGAAAGTGATTATAATGTTCTTAATGAAGTCTTGTTTAAGCTAGCTTATGGTGACGTAATGAATTTATTTGAGGCCCCACCAAAAGAATCAGCGTTTAGCTTTTTTCGTTACTTTTCACTAATTAATGTGTATCCGTTTTGGTGTGTTCCTTTTGCTATTTTCACACAAGTTTTACCGTCAAAGAGGGTCGACATTCGGAATATGAAGAAAGCATGTTTGAATATGTACGTAGCCTCTGAATTCAGTGAAAAGAAAGAACAAAATGATTAGCGTTTTGAATGTTTGGCGACCATCACGAACTTAAGCTTGGACTTGTTGCCTAAAACAACAAACTTTCTGGCACAGCAATTCCTGTTGAACCCAAAAGTAAACATTCTCGTCTGCTTCTCCCTTTATTCATTCAAATCAGAAGCTACTAGCTTAGTTTTTTGTTTCCTTCTGTTGCCATCCATCATTTTAAAACCTCCGCCATTGTCTTCTTCATCATTTCTTTACTTTGAAAAACCACATCCATCCATCTTTTTTCCATTCTGTAAGATTGACTATTGACTATGTAAGCAGAAGCAGCGTTCGTATGTTAATTAAAGTTATTGAAAACTTTAAGAATTACGACTGTGACTTGTTAAAATGAGAGGTTTCATATTTGAGATTTTAATAATAAATAGTTTGTTTGGGATAGTATATATTAAAGAATGTTTTTTTTATTTATTTCACTTGAATATATAATTATAATGTCATAACATTCGTTTGTTTGTGTATATGAATTATTGAATCACAAATTCTTCTCATGCTTTCATCAATACTTTTTTTTTTTTCATTTAGCTACGAGGTTATCTTTATTTAACATATATTCTTAATTGAGGTGTGTATTATTGTTTATTTCAAAATGATGAAGATGGATCCTGCCTGGCAGAGACAAATGGAATTTTCGTCAAAATTCTCTAAAATGAGAATGTCAACAATCTACGATAAAAGTTCATATAATTTATTTAATTTTAAAATATTCTCTCTTATTTTAGTTAGGATTGTGATTTTGTTAATTAAAAATGCTAACATGGTAGGATCTAATTCCATTTCAGTAGCTTGATTTTCATTGATTCTTTTGGCTATATAAATATGTTAGATCTTTGGAGGAGAATTCAACGGAAAAAGGTCAATACTGATGAACATATTATTATGACATCAGCCCAATGGAAAAACATAAGGATTCTTAAGTCTCTTCTACATTGATAACTCAAAATGTTAGTATTTTATTTTATTTTTTATTTTTTTGACTTTATATACTTATACATTTTTATTCTATTATTAAAGTGAATTATCAAGTATTTATTTTTCTTCGGTGTTACAATACAATAGGACATCCTAGTCATATAATCCAAGAACCTTGTACAAACCACTCCCCATATAATTGTATAGATTTCATCACTAGTTACAGTTTATCCAATTTCAGTTTTAACATGAGGTGATGTGTACCATGGTACTGTGAAGTAAGGTAGTAGTATTATTTTCTTCTTATTAGGTTGTTGCTCTTCCCTTAATGAAGGAAAAGAGTACAATCATATATCCTTTCCTCCTAATCTTCTTTGAACAACAAGGATCACTGCATGTAGGCAAGTGATAATGTACAACGTTAGGACTAGGTAGTCGTAGATGCCAACAAAATGTACCATGTCGGGCGTTGGTTGTGTCAAACAAAGTGCTCGTACTACAGAATGAAACAAAAGATCAATAATATGATCAAAGTCTAATGATAAGAATAATGGGAGAAGTAATACTAATAATAACAATAGTAATGATAAATTTTGAAAATGTGTTCCACGAACAACTACAACTAAATAGCTCCACACCTGCTGAGCTAATAATGCCAAAGCAAACTACACCCGTACATATACACGATAAACCTATCAAACCTCATGATTTACACTCATACAATCAAGCACATCATTGCAATATTATGTCTCATGCTTTTAACAACACTTTCCATTTGTCAGGATAGGGAAATGAATAAAGCTACAAAAAACACAAACCTATGTCAACAAGTGCAACTGAGGAGCTTAGGTAAAGGATTGAACAACAGAAGACGTGGTGACTAAACTTGATAGGAGACCGACTATGACAGCACTATTGTACGTGCTTGGTTCTGTTTGCATGGTATTGTTCCTGGAATCAATGAAAGTCTCATTCTTGAAGGGTCCACCAACAAGGGCTCCAGTAGCAACATTGGGATTTGGATCAGATGATTCAAGCCACTGGAATCCATCCTTGCAGCTAGCTTTTGCATCGGCAGGAATTGAAGCACCCCTATGATGCACGAATTGCGGGAATTTATCGCCGTAACCCACCAGAAAACTCGTATCCATAGGATTCTTGCCCAACACGTAATCAGCCTAAAAGTATTACATAAATTTTATATCTGAGCATGGATCACTCCAAACAGATATTGTGTGCAAATAATAATGCATGCATACCTGAGATTTGGCAAAGTCTCGAAGATCTGATGCAGTAAAGGAATCTGAATCACAATGTAGTTTTGGTGTCTGCGATGTTCGCATATAGTCACTGTAAATAACAGCTAAGAATGCAGATGCAACAGGATGTTGCAAAGAGTCCCATTCGCTCACCCATACAAGACCATCTGTAATATAGAAGAAAAGTAACAATTTATTTGCAGAACATAAGGCATAGAAATATTAAATCTAAAAATCAAATTTCAAACGTTTACATTTCAAAAGTACTTTATCCAGGAGCAATGACTATCGTATGATAGACCAAGTCTATTCAAGCAGTTATAATTCTGTACTTATCGGTAGTAATTTTGTATGTTTTGAAAGAGGAAACTCCTTATTACAGGAAAACCCTGCCCTCTTTACCTGTATGTGTTGGGGGGAAACCTTGAGTTCGTACTAAAATCTGGCCTAAAAAACTGATTGTTTCTATCTTCATTCAGAAATCAAGGTTTTTGTTTCTTGAGAACAATAACTTTGGAGCAGAATCGTCGGAAAAGCATGTACAGAAAATGAGTCTCAAGGAGATACTAAGCCAATTCTCACCACAATAATTATGGCAAAAAATGGCGGATGAAATTCAAGACATCCATATATTTTATAGAAATGAAGGAAGGAAATTCTAGCCTGGTCAGAACTAGTGAATGATCAAGAGCTTTTCAACACTCCCTCATAGAGCTTTCTAGATAGGGATTCAAGATCTTTTAATTAAAAATGCAGTACAAGTATGAGTACCCACTTTCGAAGGGCGAGATTCAACTGGATGGCTGGTCAGCATGTAAAAGTGTTCTGAAATTCAAAAGACTAAACCAAAGGTCAAGGAGTCCACGGCCTTCATTTGCACAGAAAGGGCAACTACACACTGGTTAAGTCACCATAAATGGGACCGAACAATGCACATTAAGGAAGAAGACAAATTCTTTGGCAAAAAACATCAAAGAAGTAAACCACCCACATTGACTCCGGAGCAAGAACAGTTATTTGATTTAGAGGTGTAAGGATCCCTGAAGATAATACTGAGGTGGTAAGTGTTGTTCAGAATTTACCCATTGCATTGAGAAAGGGAAAAAGATAATATGTTAAACATCATATTTCTCAATATGCTTGCACTGACAATCTCTTCAATAAACATTGAAGTTGTATTGATATGCCACATAAATTCCTACCTCAGTCCAATAAGCCATGAAAACTAAACATTGGACTCGAGCCATGGGAGAAAAGATGAATGCATTACAAAAAAACTGAACATGGGAGATGGTTAACAAACCAAGGCAAATGGAATATAGGGTACAGAAGAATATTTATAGTGAGATATAATGCAAACGAAACGATAAACAGACATAAAGCTAAACTGGTTACACAGGGATATACGCAAACTTATGGAATTGACTACAAGAAGTTGCTCTGGTAGCAAACATGAATGCTTTTCAAATTCTTCTTGCTTTGGCAGCTCATTTTTGTTGGGACTAACATCAGTTGGATGTGAAGAATGTCTTTCTTCAAGGAACTTTAGAAGAATTTTACATGAAAATTCCTCTAGAATTTGAAACCCGGCGAAAGAAATAAGGTATGTCTCCTAAAAAAGACCTTACATGGTGTTAAGTGATTTCCAAAAGCATGGGTGATTTACGAAAACAATAGTTTCCTTAGGATACAAACACAGTTAAGGAAATCATACCTTATTCATAAAGTACTTTGTTACTGGTAAACTCACTTTATTCATAAATCATACTTTATTCATAAAGTGTGGATGATAAGATTGTGATAGGAGATGATGAAATAGAAAAATCAGTTTTACACGAAAATTTGGTGGTCCAATTTGAAATAAAGGACCAAGAAAAACTCAAATAATTTCTTGGAAAAGAGATTTCTTATTCCAAAATGGTGAGCTTCATCTCAAAGAAAATATGTACTTAATATCCTCAAAGAAACAAGATTTTGATGTAGAACCTCATAAGTTCTAATTAAATAAAATCATAAAATTAACACCAAAGAGAGTCCTCTTGCAGGAAAGACCCACTATTAGAGAATGGTAAAAATGCTTATTTATCTATCACACACAAGACCAGACATTGTTTATGTAAAATGCGGTATGTTAGTTTATGCATGATCCAAGGGACACATGCAAGTCATTCACAAAATTCTTCAATACTTACAGTCAGCCCAAAAGAGGGATCATCGTTAAGGAAAAAAGACATTGACCCTGAAGATAGATATACTAATGCAGATTTTATTAGCGACAGGAAATCCATCTTTGAGTTGTACGTTTCTTGGAGGAAGTCCAGTAATTCAGGAATGCAAAATACAGGATAGAGTATTTCATTCTAGTACAGAAGCTGAATTTTGAGCCATTGCTCAAGATGTGTGAAGGACTCTAGACGAAAATTATAATGTAAATAACCCTAAAACAAAGCTCGACATTCCTATGCAATTGTACTATGATGACAAGTCATCCATATAGATTGCCCATAATCTAGTACAACACGATAGAACCAAACATGTTAGAATTGACAGATACTTCATCAAGGATAATTTTGACAAATTTCCCTATAAAAATTCAGATGATGGACATTTCCACTAGTGTTTTCCTTATGGCAGATTCTAGAATCTTGTAGGCAAGTTGGAAAAAATCAATATTCACTTACCAACTTGAAGGGAGGTGTTATAAATAGGAAATTATTAGGATGAAAATATTCTCAATATATGCATAGCGATTTGGAGAAAATATTTTTAGAATCTTCTAGTTCATTTCAACATATTTTTATATTCTTATTTTAAAGGGATTGATTGATACAAATATCGGAGATGAGAATGTTATTGGTATGAGTGTTGTCAATAAAATACTTTCTAATTTCCTTACATGGTTCAAGTGTGTTTGCTTGCGGTAAATATTGTTTAAAAATTGTGGAATAGCTTTTACCTTATCAAAAGAAAGTTAAAAGGAGGGGAAAAGGTCATTTTCCATGTAGCCAACCATTTGGACCACTTCACTGAAGTCTTGAAAGGAAGTTACATGTGATAACCTAGGGGAAGATGATGATGTGGAAGAACAAGAAGAATCCAAAAGGCTTGAATTGATGAAACCAAATTGAAATGTTGATCAGCAACAAAAAGTTTCCCTATTTCAGCCCCGAGGACAGGACTGATATTATACTGGGAAGCATTCAAAGGTTAAGATTTAAAGTAGTTTGATATTGAGAAGTTATTTTTATAATAATTTTAGGTTATGTAATTACAGATTATGATGCAACAGTTAATATGATATAAAGTTGGTTTGTAGACTGGTAAAAGGGAACTAAGGCGTAAAATTGTTATTTCATGTGTTTCTAGTAGGAAACCCCTTGCAAGGAGGAAACGGTTGGTTAGGGGACAACCCTAGGTGTGTTAGGGAAAGCCTATGTCTGTACTCAAATCAGGCCTAAAAAACAAATTATTTCTATCTATATTCAGAATTCAGTGTGTTTATGTCTTGACTCCCAAAATCACAGGCAACAAAAATTAGCCTACATGTCCATTATTAGAAATCTGCCTATAATTCAATTTAGTAAGTTAATCAAAAACTCTCAATTTTCCTAATAATGAATCTTGGGGGAAGCGGTAGTGTTGCATCTTAAAAACCATGATGCAATCTAAGTTCTAATATTGCAAACAGACTGGTGCTGATGGTGTAAGATTGAAAACATTTGACCCTTTCTAGATCCCTCAAGTAGAAGGCTTGAGCATTGGGCACCGGGCATTTAACCAATAAAGATGTCATGATGTGAAAAATGATACGTGGCTGTGAGAGAGAAAACGTATGATTATAGCCATACGTATCCAATCATATAGCAATCAAGGAGAATATTACCATCTGTTCTGCTTTGTGTGGCTGTTGGAGAATCCGGAAGAAGGCTACACATTACAGCCTCAGCTGTTTTCCTGTAACTTTGGAGCCCAGAGCCATACGAATTTGAAATGTCCTTTGCTTTGAAAAAGCTTAATCTAGCCAACAAAACCTGCACAAACAAGGTTGAATTATTAAAGAAAATATATGCGAATAGAAAAAAGTCAGCTTTGTACAGTTATAATTAGAATTATTCTAGCTAGAATCTTGATCCTGAACACATGAATGCCACAAGACTCTTGATTTAGCTCAATTCTGTTCATAAGACAGAAATATAAGCCGTCATTGTGTCTTTTCTGCATGATGTCTAGGTACGTAGGTTGCAATAAAATCAGAAAAGCCATTCTCTATAGCAACACTCGCTAATAGTTGTCTTTCCCATTTAATCAAATCACAAATTGGAAACTGGAGAAAAATATGGAGCTTTTTCTAGTGAGTTCTATTGATCTGTATGACGATTCTTTTTGTGAAAATTGACATGTTCAAACAGTGTTGGTTGAATAACAAGTTATGAAAAAACAGAGGGAGCTTCATAGAAATCACTCGAGGAGTGTGTTATTCAGTTTTTTGGCAAACACAATTTTTACTATCTATCATTATCTTTTATTTATACCTGAGTTCCAGCAAGCTTGTTATCCCAACAGAACCAGGTTGGGCTTCCCCATTCAGCATAGTCTTCTCCATCTTGGCCAGTCACAAACTCAAGGTAAGAGTCATCACCCGTAGCATGATAGAGCCAGCTAGCAGCCCATAAAAGCTCATCACCATAGCCAGTTGAGTTATAATATGTCTGAACTTCAGGTATACTCTCACTATAATATCCCCTATTTTTGTCAGCAAAAGTGAACAACTCTTTTGCATGCTTGAGGAGTGTGCTTGAATACGAAGAATCAGACTTTTTAAAGACCAAAGATGCTGAGGCCATGGCAGCTGCAGTTTCAGCTGCAACGTCTGATCCAGGATAAGATGCATTCACTTGTATGAGCGGTCGAGCTCCAGTCATGTCTTCTGGTCTTTCCCAACACTTGTGATCTGCAACAGGATCACCCACCTGCCGTGGTGGTTTTAATACATCAAACAAGTTAGAAAAGGTTAACCTAAGAATAGGTTGTTAAAGGCTTGATAGTCCTAATTCACAAAACAAAAATGAAGTGGCTGAACATGAAAAGGAAAAGGAGTAATGAGAGTTATTCAATCGTCATACGCACATACAACAAGGAAAGGGAGTTCCAAAATCTAAAATTGATACCCTGCCCTGTGCAAAATCCCTTATCTAATTTCATGCCTGTCATAGGATTAATAGCACAAGCATACCAATAACCTTACCAATAGAAAACAACAATATAGATTTTTTAAATTCAATAACTGTGAATGCAGCAGTTTTTCTCTGTAAGGAAACAACATGTTGCATCACCATCAGAACTAATAAATATTTGACACTTCTAGTTATAATTTCAAATCGTTTCTCAAACAGACGACAAAGCATAGGTAACTTATTGTGTGAATCTCCAGCACTGAATAGATCAAAGTCAAATCTTTTAGTCAGGTCAGGATATATATATTAAAATATAAAAAAAAGTCCCATAGTTTTACCACGTAGAACACTCAAAGAATAATGGAGAGTACCCACACAGAAAAGACGATAAATTTATGCATTCCCATATGTAGACTAACTATCGTGAACAGCAAGGTGGCACAAAACCAAAGTTGTAAAAGACATAAACCTGAATGTAAAGAACATCAGCAGAAGGGTGAGCATTGATGAGATAATCAGTGATCCACTTGAGCGAATCTTGAGCCGAATCTAACTGGCCAACGTGATCCATTTGATCTCCATATTCCAGAATGGCCCACGACAACACCGTCGCCGTAAATGCCAACGGAAAACCAAATTTTATGTGATCCCCAGCATCATACATTCCTTTTGTGAGATCCAGCTTCGCTTGGCTCCCATCCTTAAGACCCGAATCCCCTCTCCAAGGTATTTTGTTGTTGACTAACTTCCCAGCTGCATGACACGAGGAAACACCATTGTTAACCGACACCAACAACACCTATAGAATAATCGCTAATAGAAACTAAAGAGTCGAATAAATTAATAATCTGGCATTAGCATACCATTTATGGCTTAATTAATATACATTAAGAACCACATTGTGAAATATTGAAATAAAAAAACAAAAAAAAAACGTAAAAGAGGTGATAGAATGAAATACATTTTTGAATATCGAAAAATTGCAGTGAGGTTTTTAGTGCAGTGGCATATTTTTGATCAACGGCGCCAGGGGGACCGGGAGCTTTATCAGAACCGGAGTGACCGAATTTCTTCATGACCGTAAAAACAATAGCGCCGACGACGATGGCCAGAATGACAAATGCGATGAACCAACCGCAACACCCTCCTTTGGACTTTGATTTTTCTCCCATTTTATATCATTAATATTATTGAAATTGCAAAATGCGCTTCACCACACAGTTCAGGGCCTCGATCTGCGTTATATAATCAAACCCTAACGCGACGCATTGTTGTGGCTGACGGTGTCAGTTTCTAAAACGCAATGCCTTCTTCTTCTGACAATGACAACCGCTATCTTTGGAATGAGGTTCGGTTTCGGACAGAACAACGCCAACAACCTGGTTTACTGTTTCCGTGTGTGGAGCCGTATCCTCAAATCTGTTGACCCGACCCGATACGGTGAGGGTTAAGAAAATGGTAGCGACGGCGAAGAGTGTTGTTCTCGCGGGAGGAAGCATTTGGCAGCGGATTGGGTGGTAGGTTAGGTACCGTTGGCTGTGTGTGACTTTTGTCTTTTTTGTTTGGTAAATGACGAGAATGCCCATGTGAAGAGAAGGGTGTGTCGGTGGGAGTGAGGGTATAAAGGTAAAAAGAGAGAGTCAACATGTGAGTGATGTGATGCCAGCTGCGTCGGTGGGCTGTTGTTGTTAGTTATTGAATTGAACGGAGGGACGTAGTTTGGTGTAGCGTGAGAGGGACCCTCCATCTTATGCAACCACCTTCAACCATTCGTTTTGCTTCAACTTTAATCAATCATGAATGCCTAGCTAAGCAACGGCCACGATTTCACCCTTTCTCAATTTTAGTTTCATTTCACATATTTTTGCAATAGAAAATAGAACATGTTATTATTATTTTGTAAATGATTTTCTAGTTAATATTTGAAGGAACATATTTGTTGGATATAAAGTCCTATCAAAAGGGAGGATGGTAAACACTCCTTCATTTATGATGTCATGTATATACGAAATCAAATAAACTTGTTAATTCTAGAACAATTATTAGACAGGATCCTGTAATTAACATGGGGATGATATGACTAAGTTGTTTGACAAAAATAAAATGTTGGTTCTTAAGACTCACTTGTCTAAGTTGATGTAATAAGGTATTGTTTGAATACTATAGTGTGGGCCAGAGGATTTGATTTGAGTTAACTGTGAAAATTTATTTTGAATTGAAAAAATAGTTTAGTTTAAATTGAACTCATTTACAAAACAATAAAAATTAATCAAACTGGACTATATTAAGCTTGTTAAACTGTTTTGAATCATTTAAAACTAAATTATTGAAAAGATAATTTGAAGCTCTTGAGTAAAAAAAGGTTTTTACATAAAGTGGATCAAATATCATGTGAGTAGTAATACCATAATAAACTAACCGAGGTATAAAAGTTAAATTAATTTAAGAACGATCAACAATTAAAAAATTATCTTTTCTTTACTTGTGAGGAGGTTTACTTTAGATACTTTTTTTTGTCTCTAGACTTTTTTTGAAAGAAGCAAGTAAGTATGTTCTCATCTTTTTTACTTTCTTTTGTTAAGAAGTCTTTTATGCAACATCCTTATTATCTTTATTTTTCTATTACGAGTGTTTGATGCTAAATTAACACTTTTAGTCTTCTTTCATTGCTACCTTCTTTCACAATGAGAAATAAGTTAATTCAATATCCATTTATCTTTTTGAGTACTATAACTCACCTTGATATGTCCAAAGTGTGTACAAGAGAAAATCAAAACCAGGTGCACAAACAAGTCATCAGAACTCTAAATTTAGTGTTTTTAGTTTTGACCATTAATGGAAGATTTTTAAGATTCAATGTCAATCTGAACTCCCACATTAGTTAAAAATGAGCAAGAATGTTTCTATATAAGTAAAAAGGACTGTAAAACCTACTGAGGGAGAGATTATGTTAAGTCTAAAGCCCTAGATCATGTAAAAATTTGAGAAAAATGATTAGTATATAAGTAGAAAATCCCATAAACCTATTTAAGGGGGATTGTTATGATTAAATGTGAGTATAAAGTCACACATTCGCTAAAAATAAATAAAATGACTAGTACGAAGTTTCACATCAATTAAAAATGAATAATATAAGTGGATTGTAGAGATATAGGGTAATGGCTAAGACTAGGGTTATGATTAAGACAAGAGTTAAGGTTGATATAAAATAATTTTTTATTAACCATTTCAAATAATTTTACTTTTCCAACGTAGTATTAATAATTTTTTAAAAATATTTTAAATATTTAGTGAAAAAATAATTATCGTCATAAATAATTACAAAAGTTATTAAATTATTAATATATATATATATAACATTGTGATATTTATTTTATTTAAATCACTCTATTTATTTTATTTTTCATAATTTCAAAATTAAAATTAATATTTATTATTAATTTGAGTTTTTAATTTTATACTTTTTTTCTTTTTTTTAAATATTAAAAAAAAAACAAAATTAGCCTGCATTCGAATTCTAAATAATTTTATTAATATTACACATGTTAAACTAGTTTTTTCCCTCTTCAAACCCGATAACCCTTTGTAGTTATTTTCATACTCTTATATATATTAGGGGTGGCAATGTGGGCCGATCTAGTGCGGTTCGCACTTGGTCCATATAATGCGGATTGGACTGTCTTGTTTCGCATTTTCAACGCGGGCTAAAAAGCCTGACATGTTTTGCATAAGTGCGGACCCATCAGCTAGCCTGTCTTTCTTTTTAAATTCTTATCACGAAGCTTTTAATGTTCAACAAATTGAAATTTTTTAACAAGTTCACAAAATAAGCTCACAAGATTAAGCAGCAACTTTGAACAATTGGATGATAAATTGATAATTCAACGTTTTCATCATATTTATATTTGTACTTTGACATACACGATGTATCCTTTAAATTTTAGCACATTCAAAAATACATAATACTTTTATTTTTCACTCATACATGAATTTGGAACGTTCATATAGAAGTCCAAAAAAAAAGTTACCGATATACACAAGTGTAATTTTTTTTACGGGTCAGCGGGCCAGCCAATGCGGCCCGTGAACTTTTGCAAGCCAGACTTATGCAGGCCAGCAAACTCAATATTCTGACACACCCTGCATTTTTCTGGTGGGACTGCGGACTAGACCAAGTCCACATTGCCACCATAGAGAAAAGGATTAAAATCCCTACATACGAAAAGACGTGTAATTAATTCCTACATTAAAATAGTTGCCAAATTTTTTTTTTAATTTTGCAATTTAATATTGATGAAATAATAAAGTTAAATTATTTTAAATTTTTTAATATTATAAAAATATTAAATCAAAAAATTCCTACATTTGATGCTATTTAATATGTAAGAAAAGTAAACGAAAGTTTTTAGATGAGTTATAACCATTGTAAGTAATTTATTTGTACAAACCTAAGTAACTAATATTCTAGAGGATGTTTTCGCAATATATATTGTGACTATTGCACCCTAATTTTTTTTCTTTTGCACCCCCATATTGTATTAGTTAGTAGTGCTAATTTTATTTTTTTTACATAAAATACTGCGAAATTATTTCTATAGTACTAGATACAAGTATACTCCCTAATTTGTTGAATTTAAAATAGATTAAGATTTAATTTTTCTATTTTCATAAAGAAAAAAAACTAAATTTAATTTACATTAGCAAGTTAAAGTAATTAAATCTATACCTATGTATAAATAAAGAGAATTTCTCTCTTTGTTCCATTTTTTTTTCTATTTTTACTCTTCAAGTTAAAGTTTTATTTAAATTTAACTAATTTTTGAAATTTAATCTCTTTTTTTCTAAATTTATTTTTTTTCTAATTTTTTTTAATTAAACAAAAAATATTTATAAAATAAATAAAAATTATTCATAATTAAAAATTATTTTATTTATTTTTGTAAATATATTTTTATTACTTTTTATTATAAAAAAATAACGTTCATATATATATATATATATATATATACTTTTTTTTCTCTAGTTTAATAAAAAAAAAAAAAGAATTAAATTTGAAAAATTTTAAAATGTTAAAAAAATCTCATGGGTTGTAATTACAAATTATTATGTAATAAGAAAAAAAAACAGGTACGAAAATTCAGTTAATAGATCGTGGTGAAAATAAAAGTCTTATCCTCTTAAACAAGTGTCCAAAATTGTAATGTAAAATATTTTTACTTTTTATAGATATAATCATATTTGTTTTTAGAAAAAGTAGATATTGTTATTGGTTTAAGTTGTTCTTTATATTTTGTACGTATAAAAAATAAATAAAGTTCTATACATAATAAAATTTCATAAACAAGTGACTAAAAGGTGTTCATTTATTTTGAAAAATTAAAACTAAATTTCCCTTACAGGGTTTCACATTTAACTCATGAGGTCAAATATACTTTCATGTTGCAATATTAGTGTTACCTTTGACCCTTGTAGTGGTTGACAAAAAGAAGCACCATGGATGGATAGATAACGAAGAGAAAGCACTTACCCGTAATGGGACCGTGAGTGGATGCTCCGTTATCAACTTCTGTAACTATCACAATCATGAGTAATTAGAAGTTACCATTCATAGACTCTATCAATTCATCCAATTACTTATATTTTTACGAGTCATGCGTATGAAGAGTTTAATTTATATGTACTATTAGTAAAATTAACGTCATAGTTTAATCAGTGTTATTTATTAAAAGAAATATTATTCCTTATTTAACCTAATGAAAGTATTAATTATTCCTTCCGATAACTAATTAGTTATGACTTCAATCTCAATATCGTTTGTGTAAATGAAAACATATCTCGCTTTAATGTTTCACCATATTTTGGGAAATTGGTTTATGAACCATTAAACGAAAAGATATTTGAAGAAAAAAAATATATCATTGTATATTTATCAATTATGTTAATTAAATTTTAATTTAACCTTTTCACATTTCTTTACATAATGCATTTAACTATTAATTTATCACTAATTTATGATGAAAGTAGAAAGAGTATTGAAGGCCACACTGAACCCAAATCCATGGTTGGGTTGGGTTGGGTTAAGTTAGAGCGTAGAGTAGAAAAGAGTATCTGCCGTATGTATACGTAGATGTATATATTCATGAACTGGTATCGAAGCAATTACAAATTAAACACAAAATCAAACGGCTCCATTTCTCAACTTCTCTTCCTCTTTCTCCACTTTTCCTCACATTCTCTCATTTCTCTCTATAAACTCATTTTATTTTTGGATTATACACGATTTTTCTTTCTTTCTCTCACACCAGACAGGTATTACACTTTTCTCACTTCATTTATTTTCCCAACTGTAAATTAAATTCAACGAGGTTCTCTGTGTCGTTGTTGTTGGCGTCTGTTTTCTTGAGTTCCATGTTGCAAACCGATCTTTATTTTACTTCGCCCTAATTCGAATTGTGTGTTGTTTGGAGTCAACGACGCAAAAGAAACGCGTGTTTCTCAGCTTCCACGTGTGTTTGCAATTTCAATCTAAATCAGCACGCAACCGATTATTGTTTACTACATGGACCTCGTTTGGCTTTCGTTTCAATTTGCGTTGCACAAAGTGATGTTTCCATTGAGAAGCCTAGGGTTATGTGAATATACGGCTTTAATTTGTGTTGAACCTAGTTTTATTATGCTTAGTCCTCTTTGAAATGACAATCGTTGTAACTAAATTTGTGCGTTTTCTCTCATATTAAAGCAAGTTTAATTACTGATGGGTATATCTTTTAGACTTACAATTCTTCTTCAGTTTCAGTCTCTGGGAAGTCTTGGAAGCTATCTTGTTTGACTTAACCAGTTATCTTCTTCTTTTTTGTTCCATGGCAGGGATACACAATGATAGGATCTTTTATTACGAGGGTACTTGTGTATGTTCATGCTGTACTAAATCTCTGATCGTTTTTGTATGATGGGGGTTTTCTTTAATTTTCAAGATTTATTGAATTTGTATATTTCCATCTACTTGTTGATAGGATGGTTTTTGGCTATGCCTTCCCAGCCTATGAGTGCTATAAGGCAGTTGAAAAGAATAGACCAGAAATTGAACAGCTTCGCTTTTGGTGCCAGTACTGGTAGATTGCACATCCACCATGGCGTAAAACTTGTACAGAGCTATTGGTAAATGCAATATTGAATTCTTTTTGTACCCCTTGTGTTGCAGGATTTTGGTAGCTGTTTTGACAATATGTGAGCGGATTGGTGATACTTTTATTTCTTGGTAATGGATAGTATCTCTGAATGGATGCAGAGAATGCTATGTCTTTTCTGTAATTATAAAAGGAAAAAGTTTATTGTGCTATCTTATTAAATAAGCAGCTTATTTTTCTTGAAGGGTCCCAATGTACAGTGAAGCTAAGTTGGCATTTTTCATATACTTGTGGTACCCGAAAACTAAGGTATGAAATTAACTACTATGGTGGAGTCTGGTATTGCTCCATTAGTTGTTTCTCTTCAACTTGACGGTTGAATTTAATATCATTAACTGTTTTAGGGAACAACATATGTGTACGATTCTTTCTTTAGACCGTATGTTGCAAAACATGAACCAGAAATTGATCGCAGCTTATCGGAACTAAGGACAAGGGCAGGAGACATCGCAGTTTTGTATTGGCAAAAAGCTGCAAGCTATGGCCAGACTAGAGTATTTGACATTTTGCAGTATGTTGCTGCCCAATCAACAACTTCTACACGCCCTACTCAGGTAGTTGTTGAGCATATCTTGGCTTGTCTACTGTTATAATCGACGTGTGGCTAGCTATACTGAAATTTCTATGCACATAAATTTGAGCTTTTTCTATATCATCAGACTTGGTATCTGCTTGATTCTGCATATTCTGGAGAAAGCATTAGATAGTATTTTTGTCAACTTAAGAGAATTTTTCGGAAAAAAGTTACCTGAGAAATAAGCTTTCCAAATCGCAAACTTGATTTGCTATGCTTGCCCTTCATTCTGTTGTTGAATTCCAGGATGCACACACATATATTAACATGTGTTAGTACATAACTATATATAGATGTGCATGCCAGCACCAAATTCATCTAATGGAAGTTAATACGGTTATTATAGGAGGGAGATATAGTTTGCATGTGTCTTATTGATCAATTATCTCTAATTTGTGGAGTGTTATTTGATATTTGATTGATTAGCTCATATAAGAAAAAATAATCTCGCATATTATTTGAAAGCTTTTTTCAAAAAATAAGGGGTGAGAAAAGTGATTATTTTTCAAAAATAAGTTAATTATAGTTTTTCTTTGCTGTATCAAATGCCATCTCCATGGCCTTTCTCCCATTAAAATCTCTTCAATTTCACAGCAACCATCAACTGCGAGGGTGCGTCAACCCCCATCTAGTAATAGCCAACCAGCGGCTTCAACAGAACCACGAGCTGAAGATCCATCTTCTGCTTCTTACACATCAAGTCAGCTCCAGAAAGAAGTAACAGAGGAACCACAAGTGCCTAAAGCACCCTCCTCTACTGTAGCTGCAGGTTTAAAGAGTCAGAAGTCCAATTCTATGCCTGAAAATACCAACCAATCCGTACCTGCCGAGGAAGAGTCAATGGCACCTTCATCCTCTTCTGCAAATGAAGATGAGAACCCTCCCTTGGAAGATACCATAATGGAAGAAAGTATTAGGGTTACACGAGCTAGACTAAGAAAAAATCGATCAGCTGGAATCCGTTAGGACATCAATAGTTTCAACTTTTAGCCTCAAAAACAATGGTGGGTGTCCAATTGTACAATTTTATGTAAATCACTTGCCTCAGCTTCATTCCATCTATTGGTTTTTTTTTTTTTTTCTTTCTTACGAATAATTTTAATTTTTTTTACCAGATCTTATCATTCTTAACTCCTTGTTAGACCAAAAAAAGTATAAGTGCTCATTTTATTTCTCTAACATACTGACTATTTTTTTCCACTTTATATTCTATTTGTAAATATTAAAAACATAAAAAAGGTGATTTTAAATATATATTTATAAGAATATTCTTTTTATTTTTTAAATATCAAGAATAATATTTAGGAATGACATGGATCGAGTTATCTATGGATAATGCGTATCCAAAACTTGATTCGTAACAAAAGATTTACTCGTTATCTATCAAATACTTTTCTTAAAAATATTTACAGATATTTTAAAATTCGTGAATACTCATATATATTTATGAATATTTAAAAAATATATTTTATAAATTTTAAAATAAAATTTAAATAAAATTATAAAAAATATAAAATATAAATTAAATTTTAATTTAATTAAAATTTTACTTAAAAAACCATAAATTAAATTTTAATTTTAATCTTTTGTAGGTAATGGATATCTGTCCGCACAAATAATACAATACTTACTCGATTTATTTATAAACAAAAATTAAAATATTCACTATCTCCTGATACCAATTATATGTTACAAATTTTATCTGTGAATATTCACAAACATAGATATTTTTGTCATTCTTAATTTTATCTAAAGAAATAAACGTATAGTTTTATTAAAGATAAATTGTCTTATTTATAAATTTGATCACCAATTCGATTATTAAAAGAGTTGCAGCTATTGAGAACTGTAATAAAATTTATGAAATCAAAACTAACTTACTATCATTGCGCAAAGTATAGTGTGTGTACATTGACTATGTTGCATGTGATCCTTCCATATCGCACTTAGTGTTGTGAATTTCTATGCAATAATCAGCGAAAGAATCGTCAAATTTTTGGCGTGCCCCCAACGATGTGCCAACAATGGGCTCTTTCCAACGATGAATGTTCTAGTAAGGATATTTTTGTTGTTAATGTACTTAGGATTTCATGTATTGTTTCCAACATGATAGTGTAGTCCTTTCGTTAGGGACTGAGGATATTAGGTCTTTTGTTTTGGTGTCACATTCATTTTGTACAGCAATGATAAGATTTTAGAAATAGAATCACACTACAGTAGTCGGTAAAAGCCAAGGTTAACGAAGCATGTGTGATTTTTTTTTTTAAAATACGAAATAACCAATAAATACTTAAATTAATTTGTGAAAGATGAACGTGTAGTACAAGTTTTTTTGTTAAATGTTTTATGTAAATTAGTATTAAAATATGAATAAAAATAGTTGGTTGATAACAACTGAATTATTTACAAAAAAACTTAATTTTGTTTAAATTTCATTGGTGACTAATATGATTCAACATGTCTTAATAATTGTCACAGATATGTTAAAGAGAAAATTAGAGTTAGTATGCAATTAATTTTGAAGAAATCAATAAGAACTCTCTATTTACAAAATAAAAAAATAAAAGGTTAACTACATATTAATGTTAATTTTTCTTTAATAAAGAAATTTAATAATTATATTAAAAACCAAAGATGTATTTAATTTAACATTGATAGAACTCAAACAAAATTAATTTTTTTGTAATAAGATTATAATTTTTTTATTATATTGAAAAAACAGACATTTAGTATAATGAAAAAAACAGAAAAAACAAAAATCAAACAAAAGTATCCATTTTTACATAATTTTTGTGAATTTTTATTTGAGTGAATCAATTCCAAATAAGTTAAATCTAATATAGCAAATGCTAATCCTAACATTAAGTTTCTTATTGCGTTAATGCATAACTTAATGATGAATCGATATGAAAATGACACCATGGTCGTATTCTATTAATCTAAATAGTGAAATTATGTCAAATCTTTCTAATGATACTTTTAATTTAAAGATATTGACATTGAAATAACAAATTTCAATTATTCATTGCATCAATTTACAAAATTATAACCTCATGTTACTAAACTACCTCTCCTTCTCATAAACTCAAATCTGTATAAATTGATAGATAAAAGAAAAACTCATTTTCATTCTTGCGTAAACAATCAAATAGTCAAAACAGAAACAATGTAAAAGGAGTGAAAAAAAGGAAACGAAAAAGTTGAAGTTGACTGATGGAATAAGAAAAAATAGTAAAAATTTGTAGTTGATTTTATTAGTGTAACAGAATAATTTTTTTTTGTATATATTTAAAAAAATTGTAAAATAAATTTATAAAAACATTTTAAAATATAAATTAAAGTTAAAATACTTTCTAAAATACAAAGTAAAGTTAAAATGCTTTTTAAAATATAAATTAAAGTTAAACTAAATTTTAAATTAAATTAAAAAGTATTATAAAATATTAATAAATAAAAAAAGTATATTTCAAATAAAAATATATTGAACAAATTAATTTAAAAATTTTGAAATTTAAATTAATGTTATTTTATTTAATTATTTTATTATAAAAAACATAAGTATTAATAATAATTATTATGTGTGTAGAGAGAGTATTAATTAGTTTAAACTTTCAATTACATAAGAATATATATTAAATTATAACATTAAAGTGACAACTGAACACATTATTATTTAATTAACAAATCAAGGTTTTAGATACCTAAATTTGAAGCTCTTAACTAAGAATTTTAAAAAGTTTTAACCAGACTGAAAGCCACAAAAGTGTTTTAAGTCAATTATGATATTAAAGCCTAAAGTAACTAGTGATACAAATTCTAGCAAAGTAATTTGATTTAATACAAGTTTTAAGTCAATTATGTATACAAAAAATATATCCAGCAATGTTTGACACCAATTACTTCTGGATTCCAGAGAAATTACTCAATATACCTGTTGCTTGTAGGAAGCAACGGTTAATAACGAGAATCAGGCGATGAAATTGTAATGAAATAGAGTTGCTAAAAAAAATTATGTGAATGAAAAAAAAAAAAAACTTATGAAGGATCACTCGGATGGGTAAATATCCTAAGGATAATTTCAAGAAATCTCTCACTCTTTGCGGTATAAATTTTAGATTTGAATCTATCAACTAATTAATGGAGATATATAATGATATTAGAAAAGAAATTCAACAAGAAATTAAGTCATAATAAAGAGCAACATTAATTGTCCGTCAACTTAGTTCTTTTTTGTGAGATATAAATACTTCTGAAAAAATATGCAATCTGTCCTAAAAAATTTCACAGATGATTTGCAACTTTATATTAGGAGTTAAATTTGAAACACTTGTATTTAGAAGTTATACCTCAACCTTATTCATTCATCAGTTACACGGTAGGAGGTAACAATTACCCTATTCAAAACAAAGAAGAGCCAAAGAAAGAAAGAAAAAGAGAGAGAGAGAGAGAGAGAGAGAGAGAGAGAGAGAGAGAGAGAAGAGAGCTGAAATTTACAGTTTGAAATGTACCTTTGTGTCATCTGGAATAATTTATGGTCTATCTCTAACTCATTAATCGTATCTGTTTGTGAAGCTTGGTCTGTAGAAAATCTCACTCCACTTACTGCATTAATAGTCTTGAAACTCATCTATCTGCATCATTGGCTCATTTTCTGAACAGAACAAAAAAAAAACTGAGAATTAGTTGACATGAGCTTTAAAACTGGTCGACTTTCATCCCCATGTAGGGCAAAAATCCAAGAATCAAATTCATATAGTAGGGCTTAGTTAGAAGATATTGGTACCCCACAGTTCTGTTAGCCTTACTCCAGGATCTGACTGAAACCAGTAGTCATCTTCCATCTGCAAATAAACACAATAACATGACATGTTTTTCCAGATTTTGGTATTTTACCACTCAGAGCTTCAAGTTATACATACTTCAAAATCAGTGGGAGTTATTTCTTGAATTCCAGATGCCTGTGATCCATGAAAATTGAAACTTTCAGAAGTATTTTTTTCATCGTCTTGTCTTTCTAATAATCCCACACCTCTATTTCTGCATTGCTCACTCTTCCATGATGGATCCATTAATTTCACCCGTTTGACACTATCATCCTCATACTTGCAGTCGTCCTTGCTTCAAGGGTTAAAAAGTTCAGCAGTAATTAGAAGACTCAAAATACAAAGGAAAAATGACCTTTAAACAAACAAAGCAAAGATTTAACAAAAGCAAACACAGAGAGAACTTAATAAAGAAACTTTTGGATGAAATGTTACAGAAGAGTAGTACCTCAAGAGGTACAAATATATTGGTCCCGTGGCGCTTCTAACAATCATTTTGTACTGCCTTTGCCGGAAAACTGATTCCTGCTCATTTGAGTGAGGAGTCAGAAAAACTCTGATACACCAAACATGTTTCAATACCCAAGTTAGTCGAAAGTAGATACCACCTCATCAGGATCAGGAACCTCGATGAAACTAGCTTTTGGAGCCTTGATTGCAATAATTTCTTGATTCTGTGAAAATAGTAGATAATAAGTAAAGTGGTCATAATGGTAAATTAAATAGATATATCTTCATAAAATGTAAGCGTTTAGAAAAAAAAAAAATGACCTGGAAGCATGGAAGATTAAGAATCTCTTCCTTGGTCAAAAAAAGGTACCTAATGATCAAGCAAGCATACTATCAGGTAAAGAAACCTAGAAATTGCAACTTAAACACAAGAGAAGTTATCAGAAATTCCTACTTCTGGGAGCTTTCACTTTCTTCTAGGTTTCTTAGAAGCTCCTGTTTTCTCCTGAGAAATTAAAATGGTAATTGTTTTAAAAAAATAGATCAACCATATGGAACTTCACACGATATCAGTTGCAAACAGACCTTATACAATCATCAAGTTCACATTCCCTGCCATATAGACTTTCAACTTCAGCCTGTATTGAATCAAATTGTCAGAGTTGGACCGAATCACTAGTACAATGCAGTATTGGCATATTTAGTTCAGGATAGAAGTGGCGAGACCAATACATTCGTTCCATAGTATGGGGTTTATACCCAATCTATATTTAAGTGATGGAATCATGTTACATTCAGATTTTGCCACGTCTAAGAAGCTTATTAAAATGCATCATATCATGTATTGTTTTGTAAGAGACACTAAAGTCATTCAGAAACATGTCACATAAGCTTAAGTTTCTACATAACACAGATACTCACGACAATTGATTCTCTTAGGATGCAATTATGTGACCTGAAAATTTTGCCTTGACCAGTTTAAGTTTAAAATTACTGCAATCAACTTGAATTTTATTTTGATCAATTTCTTCATCCTCTGCTGCTCTTAACCGTACAATTATTTTGATCAAAAGAGGCAAAGTAGGTTTTCATTTTTCACTTATATGATCTTATGTAAAAGCTGACAAAAAAGATGGTCGTGTGTAAAAAATTAAGTCATGTTTACAATTCAAAGCAACCATGCAAGCAGTCTAAAAGCAGGAGAACTGAACCGAGTCAACTAAAAAAATCCAAAACCTTTAGACTGTTAATTTGGTTTTCCAGTTCTCGTGGTCCAAGTCCATCACATCCCCTGCGCGTAAAACACAACATGTATCATATATATCAGAACTCTGATAAAGAAGCTTCAAAGTAACAAACAAATAATAATATTTACTTCCACTGTATATGATTCTTTGAAGTTTTCTCTATCAATCCTACTCCTTCGAGAACATTTGTAATGTCATAAATTCTCCTTTTCTGAACCTGTCAAAATTAGTTAGATATATTATAAAACAATTATAAAACCAGGAAGCAGAAGTGCATGTACTAATAGCACAAATAGGAAAATTTAAGTTAAAAGGACTGAAGCCCAGAATAAGCCTAACAAAGGAGCCCTCTGTGAACAAAACTATGAAAGTCATTTTCTATACCTCCAAGATCTCAGCGGTTTTGTTAAGATCCAGGGTGCCATCCTTAGCATCTTGGATCAAGCTAACAAATTTCTTTGTCAACAGTCCTGTCCAAGGCATATTATAAGCATTACAAAGAGAGTCACCTTAACAATTGAGTTAAAAAGGGCCAGTGGAGTAAGTGGAGTAATACTTTAATATACACATACCTAAGGAACTGTCATAACGACAGTTGTTAACCACAGTTGAATTCGGTGAATCTGAAAAGGAAAATGCACTAAACATAAACTTCAGCAAGATAATAGTTATAATAAAAAAGCAAGGAATGAAGAGTTTAACAGAATCATGATCTAAAAGAGTGTTACCAGCACTAGGTCGGTGAGTCCCAGATTTTGTGTTTCTAGAAAATTTTGATTTACCATTTTGCTTTCCTCTTTCGGTAGGCTGGGTTTGAACTGGAGGGGGGAGATAAACTGTTTTACTCATGTCCGGAGCTACTTCGAGATTACTTGTGTGACTGCTTTCATATCTTTGACTGGACTGCATAGGTAGTTGAATGCGAACATTAAAGTCATACAAAAACTACAAGTTCGAGGAAGCTTTTCAGCATAGTATTCTAATATCTAAAAGTTGAACAAAAACAAAATTCAATTATAGAGACATTTTTTTTTACTGTACACAGAACCTAGTTGAATCCGCAAGTTCAAAAAGTTGTTGGTAGCAAAAGTTAGATCAAGAAACTTATAATAAAACACTGAATTCCCTGAAAGCATTGGCTCATCTATAATAATCCAAAAAACAATTTTATTAAACTGTGTGCCGAAGAAGAAATCATATGACTAGGTGAATGTTAGATGTTGTTATGACTGAGATAAATGCATTGTATGACAAAGAAAACAGCACATAATTTGCATGATGAGATTGTGTTAGTTGGAATCAGCGGCATGATCTATCCATCCGATCATGAACAGAAAATGAAAAAACGGAAAGAAATCGAGAAGAGGAAACTCACAGGGAAATTGGAAAAAAGAGAATGGGGAAGGGGAGAAAAGTGAGAAGGGGAGTGCAATAGGTGGAATTTAAATTGAGATGGATGAGGAGGAGGAGCTTGGGATTGATGATGATCCTGGCCAGAAGTCGACATTAATGGAGAAGAGAAGAAAGGGTTTTGGTGAGAGAGAGAGAGCGGGAGTGAGAGTAACAGTGACACTGTTATATAACAACGGAAAATGGTGAAAAAGGGGTGAAAATGAGATTATGAAATTTGAAAAAAAAAAAAAATGCGTTGTTGAGTGAAGAGTGAGTGATGAGATATTGAGATGAGATGAGACCGAGTGGCCGCCAACGAAAAAAAGCGGTCAGTTGAGTTCGAATGCACACGCCACCCCGCCTTTTGTTTTCCTTCCGCTCCCCTTCTCTCTCCTATTTGGGCCTCTCTCTGTCCTAACTTTCCTTAATGGGCTTTTTCATGTCCATTTGCATCCTCAAGTTCGTCCCAGATCCATTGCACATGAAAAAAAATATTATTATATCAACTCATACTTCATATTTTACATAAACATATAAAAAAATATTGTTCTAATTACAAGAGACATTTTGCGGTAAATTAAAATTAAGTTTATCTCTAATTAGACATATATTTTATATATTTGAATTTCCATTTTTGTTTTTATTATATTTATAATAAGAATATAATACTTTTTAGAAAGTTT
>Ga0099822_1001275_pt1 | contig 28787 bp, 14 predicted proteins | sample CowpeawhiteBW_FD_76839 | JGI IMG/M metagenome (GOLD analysis project Ga0099822, IMG submission 76839) | Root nodule microbial communities of legume samples collected from California USA - Cow pea white BW | ecosystem: Host-associated > Plants > Roots > Nodule | place: USA: California | collected... | reverse complement strand
ATTAAGGAGCAATGGCATAAGCAATGGGGTGAGGAAAAGATGATGGAAAAGGCAGCAACAACATGGGCCAAACATGAACCTGACTTTAATCATCTGATTGTGTGTTTGGCCTCTCATGAAAATACTGAAGGATTTCAGGGACACTCTTTTTCTATTCTGATTATTATGGGTTGTTCTCCTTGCTTGGAATCATTTTCAAATAAAAATAAATAAATACTACGCCGAGAGGATGGGAGTGCTCTCAATTCACGCGGGGAATGTTGGCTAATATTTTGGTGTTCAGATTTTTAAATAAAAAATGGAACACACACCATAATGTGCACAACATCATCACCTTACATTCATGTAAATAGAATTAAATAAAGTTCTCAAGTGCTCAAAATTCCTTCATCTACCCTCCTTGCTTGGAATCATTTTCAAATAAAAAAAAATTAAATATTATGCCCAGAGGTTGGGAGTGCTCTCAATTTATGTGGGGAGTGTTGGCTAATATTTTGGTGTTCAGATTTTCAAATAAAAAATGGAACACACACCATAATGTGCACAACATCATCACCTTACATTCATGTAAATTAAATTCAATTAAATTTCTCAAGTGCTCAAAATTCCTTCATCTACCTTGCTTGCTTGGATGCATTTTCAAATATAAATAAATAAATTATTGTGCCCAAAGGTGGGGAGTGCTATAAAATTATGTGGGGAGTGCTACCAAATATTTTTGTTTTAACACTTTCAAATGAAGAATGGAGCACAGACCTTAATCTGCACACAGAGTCATGTTCACTAAATTAAATAAAAGTTACAGAGTTCGCAATATTCCTTCTGCACGCTTGGTTGGAAGTATTTTAAAATAAATAAAAAAGGTATTGCGCCTAGAGGTGGGGAGTAGCCTCAATTTATGTGGGGAGTGCAACCAAATATTTTGGTGTACAGATTTTGACATAAAAAATGGAACACACTCCATAACCTTCACAACATCATGACCTCTTAGTCATGTACATCAAATTAAATAAAAGTTACAAAGTGCTCAAAATTCCTTCTTCATCCTTGGTTGGAAGCATTTTCAAATGCTAAAAATAAATACTGCACCCACAGGTGGGGAGTGCTCTCAAATTATGTGGGGGGTGCAATCAAATATTTTGGTCTGCAGATTCTGACATCGACAATGAAACACACTCCATAACCTGCACAACATCATGACCTCTTCGTCATGTACATCAAATTAAATAAAAATTACAAAGTGCTCAAAATTCCTTCTTCATCCTTGGTTGGAAGCATTTTCAAATGCTAAAAATAAATATTGCACCCACAGGTGGGGAGTGCTCTCAGATTATGTGGGGAGTGTAATCAAATAATTTGGTCTACAAATTCTGACATGGAAAATGGAACACACACCAATAATCTACACAACATCATCAACTCACATTCATGTAAATTAAATTCAATAAAAGTTCTCAAATCCTTAAATTTCCTTTATCCTCCTTGGTTGGAAGCATTTTCAAATTAATATAAATAAATATTGCACCCAAAGGTGGGGAGTGTTGTCATATTATGTGATGAGTGCTTCCAAACATTTTGGTCAGATATATCCATATTCAAAATAGTAGCTACATCTTCACCACCACAACATCATCACTTGACCTTTTTGTAAATGACCTTAAATATAAGTTCCTAAATGCTCGACATTCCTTCATCATCCTTCCAATTCTTTTGAAATTACAGAATGAAAAACGGAACCCAAAAGTAGGGAGTGTTGTCAAAATATGTGGAGAGTGGCAAAAAATATGTTGCTCTACACATTTCCAAATCATAAATGGAACATACACCATTATGGCCACAAATATTCTTTGTAAAAGCATAAACAAGACAAACACAATGAAATGGCCACAACAGTTCCAGAAACACAAAAGGTGTGCTACACTCAACATATAATTCTAAGTACTGTAACATTTCAGTTAATAAAACATAAATATAGAGTGTGAAGTATGTTGACATCAAAAATACAATAGCACCAATGAGGTTAAAGTGGGGACCCATTACATAATTACTGGGGATCTACCTAACGATTTTGTACACTTATATACTTCAGTAGAACACAAAATTTTAGATTCGGTCATGTAGTTCACTGTGCATTGCAGTAAGTATTCAGATAACAGATGTTCACCACGACCTAACGTCTAACAAACAAATCGTAGTACTGCAGCACATATTCCCTTTGAATGTTGTATATATCTAGAATCCAATTCCATATGTATTGTTGCCTAATCTGTTGTAGTTGTTCTTGCAAAACAAATATCAAAATTCTCACTCATTAAATCACATTCTAATACACTATGTAAAAACTAACTACTTAAACTTCCTCTAACTTACATTGGTGTAGTTGGACATGCTATTGCCATCAAATTTCTTTTCACCATCCCACAACTCCATCATTTGAAGAACAATAATGTCACAGTCATACCTACATCAAGGCAAAATAAATACATTCAACAACACAAATTTAGAGAAACCATGAAACTATAAGTAATTTGGATACTATAAATGAAAACACTTACAAGTTTGGTTGAATAGGAGTTATGTCACATTGTGCTTTAAATTTTGGATGTTCATCATCTTTACATTTCAACATCATACCAAAAAGCAATCCCAAATTATGAGCCTACCATGAACAAAACAACAATCATGAAATCAATGAAATAAAGATTTATGACAACCTATAAAAAAACGTATATTGAAAATTTGTAGTGTTTATAATAGCGTTGTCTATTCTCTTACCATTTTTATTTGAGTGTCCAATTGAATCCAACACAAACAGCTTCTTCTGTTGACAATTTACAACATAGCACCACCAATGACCTTCATGCACCATTGGGGCAAACAACTGCATAACATAATAAATGTATTCATAAACTTTGACAGTATTAAAAATGCAACAAAAATTATATATATAACTAGGAATCTCAAAAAATCAGCATCCAGAATATCCTCTACAGAAATCAATCCTGTACAAAACTAAGTCTGATAGTCTTTCAATGTCCATTCTCGTCTCTTAACCTTCATCTTGCGTGAGTCGTGCAAAACATGAGTCTACAATCATAACTGACATTAGTTATTTCTAATTAAAATAAAGCTAAGTCAGTCATAATCAAACATTCTTTATACTGCATATAACAGATTGAAAGTTATTCTCTTAACATGACCATATTTGTGTCGTTCAAAGTACATCATTGTGCTTCCACCGAACAAAACAGCCTACACAAAAGGATTCACAAATCAGGCTACCAAATAATATAAACATTAAATACATGAAAAAGCAGTTCTTACCAAATTGTAAAACCTTATTTGCAGGACCAAAACCCCAGCATTCAGAGGTACCCAAAATTTGGCCATTTATATTGGCCACCACCCTACAATTTAAGTCTGTCAGTTACAAATATGATTGTTTGTTTAATCATTTTCATAACATTCATAAACAAATAATTAGTAATACCTGTAAGATACACTGTAAAAAGTGATAGTGTTATACAACTTCATCAAGTCAACCCCTAATGTATCAATTGATGGCTGCTGTGGATCATATGGAACTTTGAAGTGCTGAAACCTCCCCAAAATGGCCAACATCGGATTCAGAGTTCAAGTCAAAACCTTTATGAACCTGGTCATGAATTTCATCCTCATGGTGACAAACTTCAACCTCAACCTCAACATCGCCTTCTTCGTGTACAGCTTCCCCACCCTTGTCGTGAACATTTTCTCCATCTTTTTCATCCCCTACATGACATCTAGACAATATTTCCTCACGCAATTTCGTCATGTGCTTCTTCATCTTCCGTAGGTGTCTTCCATGATTTCGCAACTTCTTTAACAAATCTTGCATCGACGCAAACTTTAAATCTACATGCGCTTTTTTGGATTGTCGTTTGTCTCCAAGTTGCAAGGCTTGTCGAATCATTTCATTCTCATGGTCTTCTTCTCTCAACCTCCATTCCAAAAATATCTAAATGAACAAAAGACATAAAAAATTAGTGTTAAAATATAATTAACATTTTCATAAAGTAAAAATGGCAGGGACTTATACATGGCTCTCTTGAAATAACTTCTCAATGCGTGTTCTCTTTAATTGAACGTCTGTCCAGCCCAAAATTCTTGGAAAAATTAACTCTGCATCTGACGCAGATAATCGAAGTCGTTCTACAGCCCATAACTATAAAAAACAACATTGTCAATTTCATCATTTTAAATATTGTACAAATAAGAAATAATCATTAAATAACGTTCTCTATACCTGCAAAACTGTTGTTGACCCGCTTAAGCAGATTTCCGTCTGACCAAGTGCCAAAAAGGCACGACTTAAACTTTTAACCAGATAGGTATGAACTGTTTTACCCCAATTGTAACTGGACAACCTATCTATATTGTCTAAAACACTAAAAGGAATATTACTAATAGTTCTTGAATTCCTAGAAAAGTAAAGGACCGCAAAACAAACTAAAATATACAAACGACAAACATTATCAACATTAACAAACTCAGCCTGTACCAAACTCTTAATCTCATCAATAACATTTTCAACTGTTATTAATTTATCTTTCATAACTGAACCAATAACACCACAAATATTTTTATCAAATTCGACATCTACCCCAACACCACCCAATCCTAAGCACATGGAAATGTCACCACAAGTAAATGGAATACACCGTTGCATGACACGGAAAGATTCATGAGCAGGTAACCATCGCTTCAACATCTCCAGCAGAAGGGGATTACATATTTGTAACGGTTTTACTATGTGCAAACACCATTGGAATGGTGTATCCTGTATCCTTGCACGATGGCTATCCAAAAGAAATTCGTTCATTTCAGTCATGTACTTCGTGTAACAAAAGGTACGCAACTGAAACTAACAATCAATCAAAAGACATAAATTATAACTTAATTAAACTTGAAACACAAATAATGATAACAACCAAATCCTAAAAGTGCAATGTCAATACCATGTCATCATATTGTAATTTACCCGCCATTCTTTCCTATGTTACAACTGCAAAGATTTACCCTTCAATGGCATAGAATAAAATAATTAGACAAACCAAACAACATTCCTAAAACAACACACAATAACACCAACAAATTATAGCCAATCAAACACCAAAGCCCATCCCGTGAAACATAAAAAATTCCTATTTTCCATCTCCCACCAAAAGTTAGTAACATACGGCCACCAAAATTCCAAAACCCCCAAATGTGCTGCTTTGAAAAATTTGGTGTTGCCCAAAGGCACACCATTGTCAAAGACCACAACACACGACTTCACAATGGAGACTACAAAAGCACACCACAGTGCAGACAACACCAACGACTCAGTCAAACAATGTTCCACAAAAAACGAAAATAAAAAACAAGTTTTTCCCCCAAAGCTCAAACCTTTTCCAATGCTGAACGAAACAACTAGGACACAATAACAAGAACCTTACACTCAAATGGCGTTGCAGAACGGCTTCCGGTGGAATGGTTGTCGTTGTCGTCAACTCGCTTCCACTAGAATCGATCCCGTCCAGTATCGTCGTTATCGCAGGTGTCTCCGCTTACATTGACGGCCTCCCGCTTTGCTTCTCTCACGCGAGAACTTCACTCGGTCTCCACTTTCTCTCACTTTCTCTCTCCCTGTCTCACCAACACTTTCATTTTGCCAAAAAATAACTTCGGGTAACTTTCGCACGTGCACAACAGTTTACTTTCATTTAAAAAAATTAGTTTAAAAATAAAATAAAAGTGTCATGTAAGCCATGTCAAAATTGAGTTCAAAAATCAATGTTGGAATATCATTTTCGAAAATAATAAGAGGAGGGAGGGTTTTAAGACTCAATAGATAAAATAGAAGACTGAACCAAATATTATAAAAACAGGTTAATTCTCTAACTTTCTCGTAATTAGATTATTCATCGGCTATCATATGTTAATATATAATGTTTTCTGTAGAATTTTTTTTTAGATTATTTTTGTTTGTAGTATTTTATGTTTTGATATGTTGTAGGTTTGTTAGCAACATTATATTCTGTATTTTTGTTTTTAGTATTACATACTTTTACTGTTATATATAAGACTTGTAATGAATGTCATAAGTAATGAGAAAATAGTTTTCATTCACTCAGCCTCTATAAAAAAAAAGAAAAAAAAATTCTCTGAGAAAATATTATATACTAATTCAGTTAATTTCTAATAAACTTTAAATTAACTAAATAATCATCTAATTAATTTATTAAGTTTCCTACTTATTCGGGTACAAGCAAAATCCTTTAGATTATGTATTCATAGGTAATTCAAATTTACCAACTAAAATATATTCATAGATAATTCAAATTTACCAACTAAAATATATTCATCGATAATTTAATAAATTTTTTTTTAACGTGTTTCATCATTTACCTGTTCCATTCATGAACTTTACAACAAAAAGTACAAGCAAACTCAGATTACTAAGCATTCATAAAAACCTTGATGTGATCAAAATTTGACACCAATAAACCATAAACAAATATAAAACTACTTTTAACCTAAAATTTTATCTTAATAGATTTGTTAAATTTTCTACTTATATATACGCACCCTAATTAGTTTTATTTAATATAAGACTTACAATTCAACTCTAAATTTGCAATCAAGAATTCCATGTAACAAATTAAATTTATTAAATGAAATGAAATTGTCAGATGTTTTAAAATTTTAATATTGCTTGGAAGAGATATTAATAAAAAATTTAAATATCAATATATAAGTTTGTAGAACTCATAAAATTAATTAAATACGTATATTAATATTTTTTTTATTGAAATTAACATCTATGTAATTTATAAGACATTCTAAATTGAGATATAGCATCTATTCACAGAAATTTTTTGAAGAAAATAAATAAATAAATAAATTTCTTGAAAAAATGAAATTAGTTTACAAATAAACTCGTTTTCAAAGTTCTTTCATATATGTATTTTCTAAATTCTTATATATAACACTAACTTTAACTTATAAAAAATATTTTGTTTAACGTGTGTTGTACTAATAAAAGTCGAAAAACGTATGAAGTTGGTTTTTCCTAAAGTAATTGGGTAGTTGGAGCCCGTTGGGACCCTTGGAACAGAATTAGAATTTCATGGGAGTGAGCATATTCCAACGGAATATTTGCTCAGAGCTTCTTTTCTCTGCTAGCGTTTGAGGCATATTATTTGGTATCAAACATATTCTCTTCGTCATTTATCTTTTCCCTTTCTTCTCTATTCAAATTCCTCATCCACGTCTCAGACAAACCAACCCAGCTTCCAGGTACGTTTTCTTCACAATTCTTCATCTTCATACGATACCACCAATAAATGTTTTTCTTTTTCAGAGGTCTCAGACAAACCAGTTTACCGTTTATTTGGTTTTTATCATCTATTATTCAACACGTATGTTAGTTTAGGAAAACTAAAGGATGTGAAATATTTTAATTCAGGCTCATTCATTCTCCATGAATGGGGAAGTTGACTTCAACGTGGATTACAAGTTATGGAAATTTGAACATTTTTTCATGAATGGGAAAACTTGGTTCCCTGTTGATAGAAAGTTGCTTTCCATCTTTAACAATTATAGGTATTAGAACAGTTATGATGTAGGTATAGTAAACACCTTATCTTCGCTACTTGTGAGGACGGTTTATTGAGTGTAATTTACACTGTGAAAATAACTTTATTGGTAATTCATTTTCCATTCTCTTATCATACAAAATTTAGAGATCCACTAATAAAGGAAAAAAAGAGGCATGTTTGAAATTTCAAGTTATTTGTTGGAATATAATTAAATAAAATAGTTCTTAAAAAACAGAGGAAAAGTATACTAAGCCTGTTTTTATTAAGGATATGAGAATTTGTCTTTTACTTATAAAACAATTTAAAAAATTTAGCTGCTGGACAAACTGGTCATCATCACCTAAAATTAAAGCAATCAAAAAATTAATAAAACTTATAAACATAACTTCTTTTTATAAAACCTAGGACAATATTTTTTTCACTCAACTTTTGAAGATTTTGATTTGTATTCAATAAAATTTTAACCGATCTCGGATCCTAAAGTTTTCGGGTTATCATTTTTAGTTTTTTCCTAGGCGTTACCTTACATGTTCACGTGACAGTATGTAGATTGTTACACGAATTATGAATTTCATGTAACTTTTGGAATGAACTATGCTTTTAGTTCCTTGCTTTTTCAAAAATTTACTCTTGGTCTTAAATAATTTTATTTATTAGTTTTGGTCTCTTAATTTGATCAATCTTAGTCAACTTTTGTCTGTCAAGTGTTATTAAATATTTAGGTCTCTTAAAGCTTTAGGCTTTTTAGATAATGCAGTCATGAGTCTCACCCCTTCAAGAATATAAGAGTGTACTTCTTTATAGAATTCAACTACAATTGAATGAGCCACAGTAGTCTAGAAATATTAGTGTTAGATTTTTATGATTGTACCATCTAGTGCGTTACGGTGAAGATAAAATACACAAACAAGTAGTAATTAGCTAAATAAATTATAGACTTGCTTGAATAGAGCGATCAAGCCAAATGGTAGAAACCTGAAGTTATTTGAATTGATTTAAAAAAAAAAAAATTGAGATACCAACCAACAAGTTATAAAAGGAAACATGTTCAGTTAAGAGACAACATTGTTGGGATCATTGCTATTGTTGTTTGACATAAAATGACTATAAGCTTGTTGACTCCAATCGATCTCTTATAAAGAGATTGAATTACCTTCAAATGAGTTGATGGTATAACATTCTCCAGTAGGTTTTAATCCTATAACAAGAATTGGAAGTGCCAGTGGGCCACAATTAACTTGAGTGCACATAAATCTCTATTCTAAATATGAAAAACAACTAAACAACATTGTACTCGGTTGAATCAAATCATATTTCTTACTAAAATATAAATTGTTGTTAGAATGTGTACAAGCATTATTAATGTTGCCAGAGGGAAACAAGATAAAACTTAAGGGTGTTAGTTTGAAAGAAAAAAATAAAAAAAAGGAATTATAAGAGATAGAGAAAACAAAATAGAACCCACCTAGTTTTTAATTCTCTCTTCCTGTTTATCACTTTATCACCAAACGTACCAATTAAAAATATCCTACAAATTTTCTCTATCCTGCATTCAACCAAAAATTCCACAAAAAGGCGAAAATAAAGGACATGGATATTACGAAAATCAAATGAGGTTTGCTAAGAGGCTCAAGAGTTAGACAATTCTGTGATTCGTTTAAATCATCTGGTAAAAGAATGCATGCAGAATCATCTCACTCCTTTTTCGTGTGATTTGGTTTCTATAGTTTTTATTTTAATATATTAATCAAACACTGTGATACGGAGCAGAATTTGCGGGGTTAGATTCGATCAATATATTACACTAGAGTGTACAAAAAGGAAAGTTGATGTCGATATCCCCTTTATTGGCTCTGTGAAGCACATGTAATTCATCTTGCTAATAAAGGGATAATTTAGTGACATGCCTCAAATTGCAGAATTCCAGGATTCTCGTTTGTGCTTTCTGGCTCTTGTGAAATTCAGTTTGCAGCAAGCATGAGGCTCAGTTTGCTGTGATTTCTCTCGCTTCAGGATTTATCAAATTACACAATTCACACCTGCAACGAGTAGGAGTTAAGGATTGCAGCCTCATAAATCTTTATAAGTAATCAAATCAATTACTATAGTGCAGCAAAGAAAATAGTCATAGTCAGGTACCCAATAACAAGAGTCATTGACTTTCAGTATATGAGGTGGAACCTCCAACTCGAACTGGTTTTAATCTTCTTAGAAGCTTTCTTCCATATTCAAATGCTAACATAAGGAGACCAAAGAAGTACAATAGGAAGATCTGCAGTTTTTCTAACACGTAGCATTTAAGGGAGTCATTCCTTCCAGCCTGATTGTTTGTTATAATCAACACCCTTTTCTCTTTCCACCCTGTACAAGATCAGTATAAAGTGTATCTTATTAGGAAAAAAAAAAGTGTGCACCTAAAGATTGTCTTGGGCGACACATCTTCTCCGATATCATACAGATAGATTATTGCAACTTGAGCTCCGTAAGCTTAGATTTATAAGAATATATGGTGACAGAACCAACATAAAAAAAAAAACAAAAGAGAGGAAATTGAAATTTTATTGAATGAATAATAGGGAAAATCTCCCAATGAATATGATACATTGCTCCAGAGGTTTGAGAGGTCTGGATCCACTCCCCACAATTTTCAAATTCTCCTAAGTCCCAGGTTTAAAGGTTATACAGTTTTTCCCGTTTCATAGCGAGTTGGTGACTTACATATAACAGAAAGGCTACCCCTAACTGGGCCCAACCAACTGCTACCCATACCAACCCCTTCTAATATACACTTGCTTAGTCACGGGCCTGCAATGCAGTTAGTATGTATTGTACTTCAAATAAGGAAGCATATGATAGCACACCACGTCTTTACTAATTGGGAGCCAGTGACAGACCTGAAAAACCTTTTGGCCTAGTGGGAGGAAACCTTTTGGTCAACATGCCCAGTAAATCTTTTGGTATTTTCAAGTAATGATACTCTTTAGTTTTTTCACAGAAAGCAACACCATTTTTCTTTTGCTGTGAATGTGAATGAGAGCTAGCTCATCTCTAAGAAATTCACCTGTAAACCCAACTAGAACTGGGTATGCACTTATGAAACATGTCTCTGTTCTTTGTGAAGACCTGGGCCGTTGGATGATAATTAAATTATCAAACCATATACGAAACCAAATATCAGTTAACACTTGTAAATGAAATTGGGTTTTGCTAGTTGCTACTGAGAAGGGAGAAGTAGGGTGAAGTCCAAAAACTAAGATGTGGCTTGTAAAGTTAGATTTTTACCTAGGGATTCTTGTTTTAGGGCAAACCTTGTAAGGTTCTGGGATCGGAAATGGAAAATCATGTATGATAGTGGTAAATTTAGAGTGGGAACGCTCCCCTTACCCACGAAAGTGGGTCTGTCTCTGCTTGGAGCTTAGACATTATTACATCACACTGACAACCCACCAAGCTACAGAAAACCGTCATGGCACAATAGTGAGAGCTCATACTAAATTACCAAGTGCAATAGAATCTATAACCTAGAATACTTACAAGACTGTTTCTTTGGCAAATTAGTCCAATCCTGTGGGTTCATATTCGCTTCTGATGCTTTGATCAAGTCAAATAGTGCTTGATTAACCTGAATTAGAAATGCTTTAGTCCATTTCCAATGAAACTTTAGAGGCATGGTACAGTATGCAAATTGCCAGTATGTTATTAACTCAAATCAAGAATATAATATATCATATTAGAAGGAAAATATACCTCTTCAGGCCGCTCATGACTTACTAGATGACCTCCATGAAGATCTACCATTCTAGCCACTGGATAAAGCCTCTGAGCAAGTCTTTTTGCATAATATATCTGAGCAATTATATCATGCCTGAACGTGAAGAAATATTTCCATGATTAGATAAAACTACAAAAAGCATAAGTTGAGTAACTGTACAGTGTTTTCAATTTCGAGCACAATTTCTGTGTCTTAATGATCTGTTTATGTATGTCTGGGATCAATTCTCATTTATATTTTAAAACTGACATTCCCATGAAGCAACATTACATAAATGTTTACTAACACGGTACGAACCTGCCATGGATGATTGAAACAAGAAAACCGGCAGATTTGATCACCTCAATCTCATCATCAGTCATTTTATGTGTCCAACATGCATTGAGTTGACCATCAAAACCATAGTTAGTTTGCATCCCAGTTGCAGATATACCTTTAACATATTGCTGAAAGAGACAGCGGTCGTGAATTAGGAAAATATTTCAAATATTTATGAAGAACAGAATAATGATTAGGTATCCTGTGTTTCTGGGTTGAGAGGGAAATGAAAGACAAAGGGAATAACTAAAAGGTTACTTTCCTTACCCTTATAAGGATGTCCAAAATAATGAAAGGTAAATGAAATGAAGGGTTCACTAATAAAAGCCAATGATTCTTATAATGTGTACTCGTAAAGTTAACCTTGAAAAATGAACTACTCGCTACAGTATTAAAATTCTACTCGAATATCATTTAGAAAAAAAGGGGAAGAATAAAAACTAGATTGCAGCTGAGTGATGTAGAGAGTTATGGATCGATGAATTCCTTAATAAAACACAATGTACGTGGATAATGAAAAATGTACATATGTTGAAACGTTTACTGGGTAAAATGTGTACTGAAGTCAGGTCAATTTTTATAGATTGAATAATTAAAGATCTTAAAGTTATATATATTCAACTTGAGCCAATTTACTGAAAGATATAGATTCATATGGATATCAAAAGGTTCGAAATTATTAATTTCTCCTCCAAAAATTCGCAAATTGAGAATAATTGGAAAGGTGAATGCCAAACAACTAAAAATGGCTAACTGAAAATCCCTCATTAGTCATTTCTCTTCGTTCTATAAGAAGTCTTCTAGTAATCTTATGAGGAACATGGGGCCTATTACTTCAGAAGAAATGAGAACAAGAGAAAACAAAGCCAAGTAACCCCCAAGTCAGTCAGTTAGACAGTTACAGTATACATACAGATAGCAATGTTATTATTATAGTATAGGGTTTTGGTAACTCATTTTGGGGATAGTTTTGATACTCTCAAGTTCTCAATAATCAATTCAAATTCACAATTCACTGTTTCTTTCTATTCTCACTCTTAACCTCTAGTCTATGTGTTATGGTGCAAATTCTTTTGATTCTTGGTACTAGTTGTATCTACTGGTGTCGAAGCTTTTGAACTTCTAGCTATGGGTATCAAGAACTGATGCAAGTAAGAAAAGCAGATATCAAGAGGATTATGAAGCTTGAAGAACAACAAATCAGAGATCAGAGGTGACAAAGCAAAGTCAGAAGCAGAGCAGGTTAGCGTGGAGTTCCAAATTTAGCGGACAGAAAGATATGTATGGTTAGGTCCACATATTGGAGAGATACTTCCAAATTAGAGGAGCATGAAAGAACAAGATGGAAGAAGAATTGTTTTCTTTGGAAGGTAGGGCACTAAGTTGGTTCCATTCGTCGATGTCTAGCAACCAAAAGATCAACTTCGGAAGTTTTCAATAATGACACTGTAGACAAGTTTCAACCAGCTGTTGCAAAGTCCCCTCTTGCAGTGCTGTTGGGGCTGAAACAAGATGGGACAACAGCTGAATTCGTAGACCAGTTTGTAATGTATGCTGGGATTATACATGGTATTGAACAAGATTATTCCCAATTATATTAGCTGCAGAAGTTCAATTATATTAGCCAAGATTAGCTGGATCCATAACTAAAGCAATTATGATAGAAGATAAGAACAGGGCAGTGATAAAAGTGATGGGAAATAGTGGGACAAGGTTAGCCACTTGTTATAGGAGTTTTGGAGGGATACACAGAAATAGTTTACGCAACACGAACAAATGTTTTTCCAGGCAATGGGACACTTATGAAGGAAGTGCATCTATTGGATACGGAGCCATAGCTGTCAATAATGAAGGGTTTGAAGCAAGGTTTGCAACAAGGAGAATATATAAGGCAGTCAAATGCAAAACTGCTAGTGAAGATGAATAAAGGAGAATGTTTTAGATGCAATGAGAAGTTTAGTCAAGATCATATGTTCAAAAACAAGGAGTTTAGAGTCATGGTATTAGAAGAGGAGAAAGAAGAAGTGGGTGTAGAAGATTGTGATGGTCCATGAGAAGACAAGGAATTTCAACTATTATTACATAGTATTGGTCGATTCACATCAAGAAGGTCCCTCAAGCTATGGGGAGTAGTGACTGCAACAAGGGTAGTAATGCTAATAGATTGTGGAGAACTGCAAAATTTTATTTCACATCAATTGTTAAAAGAGTTCGATTTTTGGGTGTTGAAAGGTGTTAAGAAGTGGACTTCAAGCCTAACTCAACCCTACAAAACAGACTTGTAAGGTAAGGTTTGCATCCACTTATATATGATGAATTGATCTTATATATAGTCGATGTGGGACTTCCAACTTACCTCCTCACACTGAGGTATATACATCTTGTGCGTGGGACTAAACATTAGTCGATGGTCCCATAGCAGCCCGATAGGGGGTGGAACAACTGACCCAACAAACAACAAATTTCGCTAGGATAGGCTCTAAACTATGGCTCTGATACCATGTTAAGAAATGGACTCTAAGCCTAACTCATCCCTATAAAACAGACATGTAAGGTGATGTTTTCACTCACTTATATATGATAAATTGTTTTTATCTCTAGTCGATGTGGAACTTTCAACAAAAAGGATTAGTGACAGGACATGTATTAGAGGTGCCAGTGAAAATGGCTTGTTGCCTTTGCACATTTTTATTTGTTCTACAAATAATGATAGGACCATTAACAAATAATTACTATTCATAAATACAAATATCCTATTTCTTGATTTGCCTAGCCTATTTTAGGAATATTATTATATATAATTGGGAGAACAAAACCAATTCATGACTTGTCCAATCTATTCTTAAGAAAAAAGAATTAATATAGTTAAGGTGAGAAATCATTCTTGATTCCCGTCTTCCCTCATGTTGATGCTCAATTGATGTGACTGGTCAAGGAGCATTCATTTGCTAACAAGAAACAAATGGTGTGGGCAAGGAAATCCAGTGTAGGAATATCTGCAACCTGAATCTGAGTATTGATGTGAGGGATTGATATAATAGTCTTCATAAGGTGCACACATAGGGTAACAATCTATTCCAACTGAAAACGCTTGGTTATATGGTCCTGGTTGTTAATCCACCGCAAATAATCTCATTTGTTGAACAGTTTTGAAAGAGCACAAATTATTTATCATTTGGGGATGAATAGTATTGATGTCCAGGAGACAATAAAAGCATCTTTTACTTTCTACACATCTAAGGTTGTTGTCTCTTATGGTTCTATTGTAGAAAGTCCATCCATGTTATCCATAATCCTTTCCCTTTGTCATTCATCTTGAATTGGAATTTCCAAGCAGGAAAATATTTTCCTTTGAAGCAAATGCAAATTTTTTCTTCGTTTGAAGTGATCATCCTACCCAAACAATAGGAGAGAGATAAAACAAAAGTGATGTAAAAATTGGAAAACATTGAAAACAGGAGCAACAAACAGAAGCTACGAGCACTAACAAAACCACAAATAGAGGATATGAGCATGAACAAAACCACAAGCAAGAACTTGATTGCGAAATGTAAAAAAGTGAAAATCAAACCACCAACAAGAATGAATGGAATCATGAACAAGAACAAAATCGCACAATCAGAATTGCAAGTGCAGATAGAAATTGCAAGTGAGAACAACAACAACTCTACAAACAGTTGCACCCACAAGAATAGAATGCGAATCATGAACAAGAACAAAATCATGAGCGCAATAAAAAATGTGAGTGTGGACAAAATTGCAAGTGACCAAAGGAACCACAACTAGGAAACAAGCAAAGGACAAGCTATGCCACAAATCAAAGAACAGAGTAGTAAAAATCATAACTACACTGGTACCATGTCGGTGAAAATGACTCAAAGCCTTTGTACATTGTTATTAGTCTACAAACAATGATTTGAGCATTTACAATTAATTACTAATCATAAATACATATTGCCTAATTTGTGTAGCCAATTTTAGGATTATTATGATATACAATTAAGGAGAATAAATTAATTCATGATTTATTTGGCCTATTTGTAGGGATACAAATTAATATAATTAAGGAGAGAAAATATTGAGTCACAATAAAATGGTTGTGCTCTGGTACAATGTCGAGAAGAGAGAAATCAGGAAGGAATATGATGAATTCTTTGTATTGTGTCCACACGAGTATTCTTATTTATAATGAAGAAGAGACTAAATGATAAGGAACAAATCATATCATATCTCCCAATTTAATGTAATCAAATCGTATCTCTAACCATTAGTTAAAGATACTCAACTTATTTTGTGGACGTTGGCTATGTGCATAGATTTAATGCCAAGGGAAGTATTTAGGACTCAAATTACAATTGCAGAGGGGAGATTGAACAACATTTTCTTTTTCTATTTGAATGAGGAGATGATGATGATGTAGCGCTAGGGTTGGATTTTAAGGTGGGGGGATAGTAGAGAACATTGAAGGGTGAGATAGACCTTGCAAGAGGGGTTGCGATAAGTACCGAAGCACATGGGGAACTACCCCACCGAACATCCCACACTATTTGATATGGAACTTGGGCACCTCATAATACCTGAGCTCCTATCATAGCATGACCCTAAGAGTTGACTTTCACTCTACAACACTCCACTTGGTGGCTCTTCACTCAACTACCTCATTGGTATAACCCTTCACCGATCAGAATATTTAGAAGGTAGCTCTTTTATTGACATTGACAAACATCTTTGATACCAATTGATAAGTCCACCCAGCACTTAGAAAGTCCACCTTCAAAGCTAGCTATTAAGGGGAGAGAACCTCATGTGGAAATCAAAATATTGATTGAAGTTAGGATTTGAACTCAAAACAACAAGTTTAGAAAGTCTTCACCTAACAACTAGGTCAAATCAACTTTACTTGTGATCAAGAGATTTTTTTTCTTTTATTACTTACAAATGAGGCAAAACTTGGAAACTAAAGTTATATTAAAACATTTTGGATTCTAAAAAAAGGTATGGATGATTTTGACAGAAGTGAGAATATTTCTCTGCTAGGGTTCTTCCCTACATCTTGTGATCTTATCAAGAATTCATCTATCTTGTAGCAATCATTTATATACTTTTCAATTCATAATATCCTGTTTTAATTAATTTCAATCCCTAGCCCTAGATTCCCAAGTTTTGCATCAATTCTATTTGGAAATTTATCATTTTGTATGAGAGCAAGGTATGAGTGGTAAGATAATTGTGTGTTTTGATCATTGTAATTGTTTTTGCAGTGCGTATTGTTCACATCATTGTTCACGGGTACTGCTCATGTCATTGTTCACGGACACTATTTGTGGTATTGTTCACAGTACTGTTCATCCTTTTTTCTTGTTCTCTTCTGCTATTATTGTTTCTATTTTGCCTTGAGCCTATGATCCTTCAAATGCATAAAATAAATTTTGACTATACACACACACATATATAAAGAGAAGATAACAGTAGTTGTTCAGTGTGCACTGCTTATTTGTTAAAAGTCATAAGTTTAAAGAGTCCAATCTAAATATTTGTTTTCCTATACACATTGTGTTTCTTTCTTGTTTATTGGTACTGATTTTGTTCCTGACTATTTTTATTAATACTTTTTGGTTGATGCTAAAATTATGTTTTAAGCTTTGTGATTGCTACCATTAAAAGTGATTCTTGATTATAGACTACTTGATTCTTGTAAGAACTTAAGTTAGAGAACAAATGGTAAAAGGTAGTGTGATTATCTTTAAGAAAAGCCTTATTGCAAGAAACAAAAGTGTAGATTGTAAACAAGTGCGACTGTGGACGGTAAACAAGTGAGATTGTTGTGAGATCTAAATATATCGTTATTTTTAATCTCTTTGCTTAAGCATGTCAAGGGAATACCAACTCTAGGACATTCACGGATGCAAATGCAAGCCTCTTAACATTTGAAGAAACTAATGAACGAACAAAGAGGCTAGATCAAATGGATCAAGTACAACAAGAAAATCACAAATATAGAGGGGGTATATAGGAGGAGAAGAAGAGGGAACGGTGGAGAACAAAGACAACCCACATTTGATGGGATCAAGTTAAATATCCCTACATTCAAAGGAAAGAGTGATCTAGAAGCTTAGTTGGAGTGGGAGCTAAAATTAGAACATGTGTTTCCTTGCAATGAAGTATAATGAGGAGAAAAAGATGAAATTGGAACTAGGTGAATTTTCAGAAAATTTGGTGGAATAATTACCAAAGGGATAGTGGAAATGAAGAACCCATGGTGAATTCTTGGACTGAAATGAAAAAGGATTATGAGAAAGAAATATATTCCAATAAGCTATAATAGGGATTTGCAACTCAACCTTCAAAGAATGATTCAAGGGAATAGAATTGTAGAGAATTATTTTAAGGATATGGAGGTAACCATGAATAGAGCTAGAACGAAGGAAGAAAATGACGCAGCCATGGCTAAGTTCTTGAGTGGATTGAACCATGACATTGGGGATGTTATGGATCTGCAAGAATATGTTTAAATAGAGGATTAGTTGGATAAGACAATTCAGGTAGAACAACAACTCAAGCGGAAGGGAACCCTGAAGAGGAGTTCTAACAATAATAATTTCAATTAGAGGGATAAGGTAGTGAGGAATAAAGGAGTTTCCTCAAGTTCAGTCATGTCTTCACCATGGGAAGTCACCCAATAGGTCTAATAATTCACTACCTAAAAAGAAGAAAAGTGAGGTAATATTTCAAATGCTGGGGAAGAGGACACTATGCTTCAAAATGCCTAATAGAAAGAAATATGGTTATGTAACCCAATGGAGAAATAGATGGTGAAAATGGAGAGATGACAGTGAGCAAGCAAGTGGATGTGAACCTATCTATAGGACAATATAATGACAAAACTTTTTATTTACTTTATTGCAAAAATAAAACTTTGGTCACAAATCACTCTAATCAATTAACCTTCCTTTTGGTGTTGATTTTCTTTTGCAAGATTTTAAGGATGTGTTTCCAAACCTAGAGGACTACCACCTCTGACACCACATCAAATTCATTCCTAGAGAATCTTTGCCAAATAGGTTAGCACAAATTGTAGATCACTAAATAACATAATCAAGACTAGGCACTCTATTCCCTGGCTAGATGATTTATCAAATGAACTACATGGTGCTTGCATATTTTCAAAAATCGATCAAAGAAGTGGGTAACATGAAATTAGGATTAGGGAGACAGTTGAATGGAAAACATCCTTTGAAACAAAAATATGGATTGTATGAGTTGCTTGTGACACCATTTTTTATAGATTGATAGACCATGTTTTGAGAGAATTTTTAGGAAAGTTTATTGTGGTATATTTTAATGATATTCTTGTTTATAATATAGCAAATCTTATAATAACTATGTTGTGCATTTGAGGTGTATTTTGGAAGCACTTAGTTGTGAGAAATTGTATGCTAACATGGAAAAATGTGTGTCCTGCATGAACCATGTTATTTTTCTTGGTTTTAGTAGCTCAAAAGGAGTGCCAGATGATCCAAAGAAGGTGAAAGCCATTCAAAAGTGAGGTAAGGTGCATTCACAACTTAGCAAGTTTTTATAGGAGGCTTGTTAAAGATTTTAACACTTTGGCTGCACCGCTTAATGAAATTATTAAGAAAAATGGTGTTTTTAAATGGAGTGATCAACAAGAGAAGGCTTTAACTGCTTTGAAAGAAAAGTTTACTAATTCTCTTGTTCTTGCTTTGCCTAATTTTGTTAAATCCTTTGAGTTTGAATGTGATCCATCTTAGGTAGGTATTGAGCTGTGTTGATTCAAAGGGGCATCTCCTTGCATATTTTTGTGATAAACTAAATCGAGGTCTTATTAACTATTTTGTATATAATAAGGAATTGTATGTTTTAAGTAGTTTTGCAAACTTGGCATTATTATCTCTTGTCCAAAGAGTTTGTTATTCACATTGATTTTTTAAATATTTTAAAGGAAAAGGAAACTTGAACAAGAGGCAAGTGGGTGGAATTTCTTGAACAGTTTCCATATGTTATCAGACACAAAAAATGGAAGTATAATGTGATTTTTTATGTAGTCTCTTGCAGTCATGCATTATAGTCTAAACTTGAAACTAAAATTCTTGATTTTGAGTGCATTAATGAATTGTGTGAGCATGATACTGACTTTTCTTATAAATATCAAACATGTTCTCATACTCCATCTTATGGGCAGTTTAGGCATGGTAGGTAGTTGTTATGGGGTAAAAGACTTTGTGTACCTAATGGTTCAGTTCGGGACTTGCTTATTAGAGAGGCACATGAAGCATAACATGCATAAGTTTACTGATAAATGTCTTGTATGCAAGAAGGCTATATCGAGGGTTATGCCACATGGTTTGTCTACTACATTCTCAGTCCCTGAACATCCTTAGATTGACATTTCTATGAATTTTGTTCTAGGTTTGCCTCGGTCCAAGGGAGGAAAGGACTAAATTTTTGTGATGGTTGACATGTTTTGTACTACGACTCACGTCACAACATGAAAAAAGGTAGATGACACGTGTCATGTTGCTGATATGTTCTTCAAGGAAGTGGTGAGATTGCACGGTTTACTTGGGAGTATTGTATGTGATCACGATTCCAAATTTTCTAGTTACTTTTGGTGAACTTTGTGCGGGTAAGATCAAAACCAAATTGTTGTTTTCAACTGCATGTCATTCCCAAACCAATGAACAAATTGAAGTGGTAAACAAAACTCTTTCTACTTTTCTTAGAGCTCTTATTACAAAAAAAAATCTTAAAACTTGGAAAAAGTGTTTACAACATGTTGAATCTATTTATAATAGGGTTGTACATAGTACTACTTAGATGTCCGCTATTGAAATTGTTTATTTTAACCTTTGACTCCTTTGGATTTTGGTAGGTTAAAGAAAATTATGTCAAGAAGTTGCATGAGCAGGTCAATGCAGAAATTGAGAAAAGAATAGAAGGTTATGCTAAACAAGCCAACAAAGGAAGCAAGAAAGTGGTATTTTGAGGATAGAGATTTGGTATGGGTACACATGAGGAAGAAGACTCCCTTAACAAAGAAAATCCAAGATCCAACCTAGAAGGGATAGGCCATTCTGAATGCTAGAAAAGATCAATGACAATGCCTATAAGATTGATTTTCGATGTGAGTATAATGTTAGTACCACTTTTAATGTTTTTGATTTATCTCCTTTTACTGCATATGATGAAGATTTGGGTTTGACAACAAATTTTTCTCAAGAGGCAGCGAGGGAATGATGTGACATCGAAGCCTAAGGACATGATTAGAATGATCAACACCAAGACCAAGTTCAAGATTTAGGTGGATCCATGACTATAGAAGACTTAGAAAAGACAAAGAGGCATTACAAGATAAGGTCGCTCATCTAATGAAGGCTAAATTGTGGAAGGCCCAACAATTTTAGGACACTAGGTTGATTACATGTATAACATGTTTGAAGGGCTAACATCAAGTTGTTTAAAATATTAATTGAATTAAGCTTATCAAACTCTATTTTTGACGATCATCCTTAGGCTTATTGAACTCTTTGTTTCTAGGAATATTTGTGGTAGGAGGTGTTTGGAAACTCATTTTGGGGAATGTTGACACTCTAGAATCCTCAATACTCAATACAAATTCACAGTTCACTTTGTCTTTCTATTCACCCTGCTTTACCTCTACCTCTCTCTATGCATTGTGGTGCAAATTCTTCTAATTTTTGGTAATTATATCAAAACCTCCCTTATTCTCAATCCAAGCACGTATACCCTTATATTACACATTGCAAAAATAATCGTGAGACATGCCTAGTCCTACAGTTCATGTTAGGAATTCTCAGTGAAATATAGGAAACAATAAATGACAGGTTTGAAATGTAAAGCTTTGATACTAGTATATGCATTTTTAGTCTTGGTGGTATGTCTTTGGATTATTTACTTACGAAGATGACCAACCACCTCTGTATGTTTCACTCGAATTAGTAAATGTGTATTGTGTGTTTTTGTTTAACTAATACACAGCTACAACACAAAGTAATAAACTCCAAGTAGACTTAACGTCTACTTAATTAAGATAAACTTACTTGGTATACTGTACCTGATATAAGATGGCTCTCCTCTTATCTGTTCCAACGTATTCCTCAAGATACTCCTGCGAGCCAAACATAAATTTATCTTTAAGATTCATCCCAAGGAAAAAATGAATAAAACCTCTTAAGATATCAGCAACTGTAGATCAGAGTTGTTTCAGGACAACAAATACGCAACCTTCGTCTCAATGTTAATATTCATGATAACAGCAAGACTCTTTGGTTTGGATATGATTACATATTGAGAGGTTCAATTTTTTTATCCACACTTAGTTCTGTTATGGTTATGGCTCAATGCACTTTGGGGAATCAAAGGAATTAAAAAGTGGGGACAAAGGTTAGGAGACAACTTGTTATTGATTAACAAAAAATAATGAACAGAAGAAAGAAAAGGTTCTCACTTGTGAATAATGGGTGTCCAAGTCAACAGCAGCCCTTTGTTCAGGAGTCTTAGCTTTCAAGAAACGATAAGCAACAGAGAACGTTTGTCGATCCAACTGCAAAACATTGAATGAGTAAGCCACATAGGGATTGAGGTATGGTGCCTAAAATTTAAACCAGCCAAAATATTGGTATATGTCACTGCACATACATATATCTTTCATTTATGTAAGGTATGTGAAATATCTTGATGGTCAATTTCAAATAGCTGCATCTGAAGTATGAGAATTACCATTTCCTTTTCTTATAATCAAAGTATATATTGTTTCCTTTTCCCTTTTTCCTTTAACCAGAGTTCAACCCCATGGAAATTTATTATATAGTTCAACAGCTCTTTCGTTTCAATTGTTAAAGAAGACAAGACATAAACAACAGATATTGAAGATACAGTCATCAATCTGTGCAAGATGACGATGAGAGATCAGGGGATGTTTACCAACAAACCAACTTAATTTTCTGATGTAGCAGTTCAATGTTCTCTAAAATTCAATCCCATCTATGAAAACAGTAAAGGAAGAGTTTCTTCCTCCACTAATTGGAGGTTTCCGAAAGATCATAAGAAAAATTAAATACCTTTGGAAAGCATTGAAAACCTCCTCCTGTCACATTGAGCAACGCCAAGGAAAGTACTCTATCAGGAAACATTGCTGCTACTTTATTAGCTATCATAGCTCCTGTTTATGAAGTGAAAGGTAGTTAAATTACACAAACCTACCTAGAGGCCAAGTTTGAATAACTTCTGGATAAGTCCTTAAAGGAGAAAAGAAAAAGATCAAATGAATTAAGTTTCTCTCATAAATTAAAACCTAACTTGCGAAGTTTTAACTTTTATAAAAGCTCTGCAGTCCAACTTCTCCAAAAGTTTAATCTGACAAATATGCATAACTTAAAACACCTAAATTCATTTTATTTTCTTGTTATGTCCCCTTCACGCCCTTGTTTAAGAAGTTCATGCAAAATAGATGTAACTCTATGTCAGGTATAAAAGAAAAGACCAGGCACGCACCCATGGAGTGCCCAAAAATATGGGCTCTTTTCCAACCCAGATGATCTAACAAAGCAATTGCATCCTTCGCCATGATCTTGGTTCTGCACCCAACAACCACCACATCACGAGTTAATAAAACTCACCGATAACAATCTCATTAAAATTCCCGAAAGAAGAAGCAGAATATCGCAAACCGCAGCGTTGCTTCAATATAACAACTCACGAGTATTCAGATTTTTCCACAGGCACGGAGCTGCGACCCACCCCGCGATTGTCAAACGCGCATACATGGATGCCGCCATTGCCTTCTTCTCCGTTCCAAACGACGTCGTCGTCGTCGTTCAGGACGGTGGTTCCTGTCAGGGCCTTGATCTGTGGGCCCCACGCCTCGTGCGTCGCAGCCAACCCTGACCGTTCGTTCAATCTCCACAAAATCAGAACAATTTTATAAAGCAGTTAAAAAAATAAAAATCAAAAAATCAAAAACGGAGCGATGATGAAGGACCTATGATGAGGAGCACTTTGGTCGGACCGCCACCATAAGTTCTGTAGAATATTTTGACGTCATTGTTGAGGTGCGCGTCGGCGACGGTGGAGGATGGCAGCGTTCCGACGTCGCAATACGGCATCGTTTTGTGGAGGAGAGGATCGGGATTAGAAAATGGATGTTGTTTTATTAGGAGTTGTTATAGGAGTTTGGCGGGAACACGTGGCGGATAAGAAGCCGTCAATGCCACGTCAGATGGACGGTTTGACTTGCCTGGACGCGGAAAGAGACGGTGTCAAAGTCAAATGCTAACTGCAAAATAGATTCTGTAAAACGTGCGCTGCTTTGAATAAAAGTAATCTATCTGTGAATTCATCATCTAAATTTTAATTTTGTAATAAAATGAAAAAAATAAATTATTGGGTTCAAAATTATTTTTTTAAATAATTTTAATAACTAGGTAATGTTTTAATCTGAAATAACAATATTCTATTTTAAATTATATTTTATGAAAATAACAGTTTTAAAACTATCTAGTTAAATTTATAATATATAAATAATTTATTCATCAATAATATATAAATAGTTTATTTTAGTTAATAATTCAAAGAATAAACGAGGAGATAAATTGTTATACACATCAATGAGACTATGCTATGGCACACTTCATAATAATAAAATCGTTCTAAAGGATTCCATTTTTGCTATTAAACAAATTAAGTACATAAGTAATAGGCTAAAATCTTCTTTGTCCTCTCCCTGATCACTCAAAACACATTCTTCAATTTTCAAATCAAGCATAATTTACTTCAAGATTTAAAGATCTTTAATCACGATTTGCTCATTGTATAACTCAAAGAGAGTTTCCAAATTGGTTCCACTGTTTTCATGCTTAAAAATTACACAAATTTCTCTGCTCTCTAAAAAATAGCTAATATACTCTGCAATAAGTGAATTCAATTTGTTCGTAAAATCTATTGATTTCACTTGACTTAAGCAAAAATTTTCTATTGCATAATAATTCAATTGTTGTTTGAATATATTCATACCAAAACTACATGCAACAAGTCTTTTAACTTGTTAAAACCCTTTTTAACATATTGAAAAGGACATACAAAAGACAAAAGACATCTACACTATGTCATATAGTCTATGAATTGAGTTCATTCTTCAAGTTATGTGATCTTCACACCAATTTCAGATTCAATACATCTCAAGCTTGATCAACAACAAATCACTTCAATTCTTCATTAAGTCTTCATATCTCACATGATCACATGCATTATAGCTTCAACAAATCCATGCATTCAGGTCACTTGTGCTAATAGGGACAACATTTGGACCAACCCAACTCGGCTCGCCTTTCAGCCTCGCTCAACCTTTGGCCCATCTTGGTCTACCTTGACCTTCGGCTCGACCTTCGGCTTGACCCGACTCGACCTTCCACTTGACCTGGCTCAACCTTTGACCCGACCCAACTCCACCTTCGAGCTGACTTGGCTTGACTTAGGGCTTGGCTAGCTCGGCTTGACCTTCGGTTTAGGCCAAATCGACTTGACCTTTAGTTCAAGCCTAATCGGCTTGACTTTTGGCCTAGGGCAACTCGACTCGACTTTTGTCCCAGGCTCAACTCGACCTTCGACCTGGCTTGACCTTCAACTTGGCCTGACTCGGCCTTCGGCCTACTCGACCTTCGGTCCAGTTGAACCTTTGACCCAGTTCGATTTGACTTGATTTTCAGCCTAGACTAACCTAACTCAACCTTCGATCCGGACCGACTTGTCTCGACCTTCTGCCTGATCCGACTCAACTTTTTGGACTTGTGAATTCTCTTTGTCCTAACCAATGAGCAATTCCATAACTTGGAGAATTTTAATTTTCTTCTTCTTTTGAGTTAATTTCAAATTCTATTGTTTTTATTATTTGAAATACCTTTTTAAAATTCCTCAATTTCAATTTCTTTTTAATTTTCTCATCCAATCATATAATTTTCTTTGAAAAAATTTTAAATTCTCCAAATAAATTAATTACTCTCTTAAATTGTCTCATACAAACACACCATAAAGGTTTAGTTAGTAATTTGGTCTTTATAATTAGTCATAAAATTTACTTTGATCCTTTTATTTCTTTTACTCAATTGTGTCCCAATATCTTTTAAGTAAAATCAATTTGGTTCTTCTTAAATCAGAATTAACTTCGTTTGAAAGATGTCATCTTTTTTATTCCTTTAGTTTGACACATAATATTTTCAAATGATTTGACACATGATATATAATATTTTTCAAAATTTAACATGTGATATCCTTCAAACATATTTAACGTCAATTTAAGTTAATGGACTAAATTAATTCTATTTTAAAAAAATTATATTGACTCAGATGAATAAAAAAAATATACAAGGACCAATGTGAATGAAACATCTAACCTAAGAACCAAATTACTAATTAGGTATAAATTAAACTATACTAATATGAATCAAATGTCTAGCATAAGAACGAAATTACTAATTAGATAAAAATTAAAATATATAATTATTTCGTCTTTGTATTTTGTAAAAGTAAAATAAAATATCATTCCAGCAAACGATATGTAAAGGGTTTTTCATGGGACAAACATAGTTTCACAATATATTATAATATAATCTTGTACTATTTACTAGGAATTATGTTTTATATACTTTCATAAGGAACAAAATAAACATATAACTTACTTTAGGATAAGATACAATTGTTTAAAATAATTTAAAAACAAATTTAGTTCTTTACTTTTTTTCTTAAGTTTATATACTAATATACTCTATGAATAACAAGAATTATAATTCTCTAACCTAAGTACAGACATAGTTCGAATACGTCTTTTAGAACAGTCAACCCCACTTTCATGAAACTATGTTCATATGAGCTAATTCCTTTAGTACATCATTAAAATGATAGCATCGAACACATCAAATTCAAAGTTCTGTGCATAACATTCATTCAACTTTTTAAGTTCATGGCATCAAATAGATATAAACAAATCCAAATACAATGCAACACATGTACGAACTGTTGGACATTTTTTCACCCTTCATCTAGCACTTCTCACGTTGGATACAAATGAGATGAATACTAATATCAAGAAGGTTTCGAAGTCATAACATTATAAAAAGTCAGTCAATACCACAAATTATGTTACAACTAGTTAATCATCGATATAATCTAAACCTCTAAACTGAATATGTACTGAATGGAGAGAGGAGGCAGAAAAATGAGAAGATTTGAAAATATGTAACTAACAAAAATAAACATTGCTTATTGGAGTATATGTAATATGAACATTATACAACCTTAACTACTCTTCCATTCTTTTATTCATCAAACCATATTTACATTACATACGTGGAAGGTCATTCTACAAAGAAGGTTACTACAGCTGATAAGGGCCAAACCACCCTAAGGAGTTTGAGGTCTCTGCCTCATTTATTTATTCATTCATTCAGCAAAACTTGTTTGTTCAAGCTATAGAAACTCCACCAAGTCTATAGTTTTCACGCGGATAGCCCTTCCAAACATCTTCATCAGATACAATACAACACTGCATTCCCTGCTTTCTTTCAATTCCAACTAGGTCAGTTAGCACTCATTACCTCTTCACATCTAACTCTTCTGTCTTTGCAAATCTTCCACGGATTCTTGGTTGACTATCAGCAAGAGCTTTCCTGCAAGCATACTAGAAACCAAAGCATGCCATTAGTTGAGTGCAGGATCAGGTTAAAGACAGAAAATTTCATACTTGAAATGATGTAAGATGAGAAAATGAAGTTAGTTGCATTAACGAAGAAGTGAACATAGTATATTCTAGCAGATATGTGTATTCCATAGAACTTTTCTAAGGCTATTTATTTTGTTTTGAAAATCTCAATTAGCATTCAAGGATAGAAAATCTGTAGTTACCTTAATTTTCCTCCCAAAATTTCTCTTTGTCTTCTTGTTTCTGTATCTGGAGAGCTTTTCTTGACGTTCTTCACTAGTGCAGTTTCCTAGAAGAAAAGGCCTCTCCTGTGGAGATTGGCAAAAGCTTGTGTTGCCAGTATTAAGAGTCTGTCATAAAAGCAGAGATAAGATAATCATTATTAGCCTATCTTTTGTAAATAGAAGAAACTATTAGAATTTTCAGACCATATAGAAAAGAAAGCAATCACATTTAGTCATGTCTTTGCCATTTTCCTTATCTGTATTACTGCATGAATCATGAGTAAAGAGCAGTTCAATTAAGATCAGTTGATACAGATGAAGTTTTCTTCTTTGACAAAACACAAGCGCTTTAACTTCTAAGCAAGCACATAATAAATGAATAAGTTTGAGTTTGACCTTTATATCTCCTTCGCTAAATGCTCTCCGCATGCCATAAACTGCATTGAAATCTAATCCTGGGAAATCCAGAAAAGTTGGCTTCATTGCAGGTCCATGCATCCAGTCCATTGAACTCAGACTTCCTGAACTGATACTCTTTGGTAGAGTCATGTGAGGAAGTGGTTTGTTCCCTTCAATTGAGTTATCCTCAATGTTCAGTGGTGGAACCTTGATTTCCATAATATCAGTGAGTGGTGACTCTATCACTGTCTTTTCTAAGAGATCTTTTTTGCACTCGTAGAATACCTCACTCAGAAGCTGTTCATTTTGAAGTATATTAATATCTGATGATTTTAGACCCTGTGAGGGGACATCCTCCCCGCAAGATATCATTGAGATTGCTGCTTCCACTGGATCGAGGTCTATTGCTGGTTCTTCAAGAATAGGTTCAGGTGCTTTGAACAGATCTCCCTCTATTAGCAAATCATATTCTGAGATTGCAGAAGAAGTTTGAACGAGGTCATTCTGAAAGAAAAACAAATTAATCAGTAAAAACAGCATTTTAGCTATAGAACAACGAACATACATTAGATGTTGAATAGTTAATCATAATAGACAATGATAACATGAACAAAACATCTTATCAGGTGTTCATACTAGTATTGTGTACCAACAACAATAATGGTAATAACAGCCATGGTTAATTCGAGATGCAGTGTGGCTTAACACGACTTAGTCTT
>Ga0099822_1001263_pt1 | contig 28881 bp, 9 predicted proteins | sample CowpeawhiteBW_FD_76839 | JGI IMG/M metagenome (GOLD analysis project Ga0099822, IMG submission 76839) | Root nodule microbial communities of legume samples collected from California USA - Cow pea white BW | ecosystem: Host-associated > Plants > Roots > Nodule | place: USA: California | collected... | reverse complement strand
TTTATATAAAAAAATATAAAAAAAAAAAATAGTGATTATATATATAATATATATAATATATATATATATATATATATATATATATATATATATATATATATATATATATATATATATATATATATATATATGTCTATGAAAACTAATGTGATGGGATTTTTTGAGAGGAGTTAATTACAGTGAGATTCCATAATTCTTACAACATATTTTATTATCACTACAAAAAAATTCTTAAAAAATATTATTAGTTTAATCATATGTTTAAAATTGTGAGTAATTTAACTTTAAATATTTTATGTTACCATAATATAATTCAATAATAATTAAATTGTCATAGGATACATTAATTATTCTGAGTTAGATTTCAGGTGAGTTACCTCACAACCCAATACTGGTGTTTGAGTTTCTATGTTCTTAAATAAATAAAAAATATATCTCATTATCAATTATAACCATTACAAGAAAATGTTGAAATAGTAATCACTTTTACAGAAAAAAAAAATTACGTAATCAATTTAGATATCAATTTATAAACTAAAAATTATTGATATTTAAAATAACTTTTATTGTTAATACAAAAATATAATTGGGTTTTGTGAATTAGTTCTAAATTGGTATTACATGCCTGACCTACTAGAATTTTATTAGCTACCAAATGAATCTAAATTAATCACTAATTAATTATAGACCAATTTAGACTAATTTTATTTTGGTAGTTAAAATATTGATAATTAATGTTAGACATTAATATATTATTCAATTCATAATTCAATTATATTTTTTTATTCATAATATAAATTGTTTTAGATATAAATAATTTTTAATTTAAAAATTATATCTAAAATTGATTATTATAGGAATTAATTTTTTTTTTCATAAATTAATTAGTTGTTATTTAGATATTTTCTTTGGTGAGTTTTTTGTCCTGGCCTTAATTACTGGATCCGTGATTTTGTGATGCTTGATTATGAGCTTTCTCTTTGACTTGAATTTGTAGTATGCGAGACGTTCATGCAAGATCAAGACTAGGCACCAAATTAAAGGATACTATCAACTTCAGACGTTTATGAAGAACCCAAATGTGCCAAAAATAATAAAACAACAACTAAACACTATGACAGATGGCAAAGCACGGACAATCTTTTTCTCCAAATTTCTAATACGTGACTTCTTGAAAGATAAGGTAAAACAAACGTGTTTCTTAAAAAGAATATTTGAAATGTCCTATTGTTCATGTGAAAAAATATATTCAGTGTATTAAAAGTATATAGAAACCTTAACAGTAAGTAACACCCAATAAACTCAGTATTTTACATCATATCCCATCTTTCTGGCAAACACTTAAAGTATTGTTTTTCAGTATCAAAAGTTACTAAGCCCAGAATAAATTAATCAAAGGAAAAAAATAAAAATCACCAAACAGAAAAAGTCTAGAATATTCTTCAACATGGGGGCATGTCTGGCGGTGGTGGTGGTAATGTTTCATTTGAAGCCTTCCCATTCTTCACAATAAACACTGTCTCCATGCCCCAAGCTTGGTGGCGTTCCAGATGGCAGTGCATGAACCATACTCCTGAAATTTAAAAAACACATGCAGTTCATGCAACAAAAAAAGTGTCCGCTAATAAAATCATTAAAAATGGAAAACTAAGAATTATACGCAAACACTTCACATACCAGGGTTGCTAGCCACAAACCTAATAGCAGTCCAGCCATTCAGTGGCACAATAACTGTGTTCAAAAGAGGAGGATCAATGAGATTGAAAGTAACGGGGTCCTTGCTTTGGTTGAAATTGCCTAACCCATATCCAACCACATGGAAACTGAACCCATGGAGATGCATCGGATGGTCTATTCCTGCAACAACGTTTGTTCCTTGGATTACAATTTCAACCGTTGCACCATAGTTCAGCAGGTTAACCCTAGTCGCTCGCTTTGGTATATTCAATGTTAAAGGCAAAAAGTCTGCAGTGAAGTTAAATGTAAAGGGTGGGAATCTGGGAAATCCCGTTTTGTATACCCCATTGACATGATAGTAATAGGCTTCTAGTATGTTAATGTTGGGGGTGTCGAAACTTATGTTGTTCATGCTAGCAGCAAAAATGGTTCCATTTGGTCCCTGGCAGGTTCTGCCACCAGGGCATGGCAAACTATTGATAGAAATAGTGGTGACTATTTGAGTTGTGATGTTTGTTGGGACCTGGCGGGGGTATCTCTCAGGTAAGCCTCTCAAGCTTGTGATGAAGTCAAAAGCTGCAGTTGTGTCATTAAAGTTGGGAAGGTAAGGTAATGAAAGAGACGAAGGTGGAGTGTAATTGCCACTGTATTCAACTCTCGCAGTGGTTGTGGTGTTATCAAAAGCAACACCAACCCCACTAGAATATGCCCTTGCCGCCAGATAATAATTATTAGGCTCTTGATTTGCTTGCAACAACACATCCATTGTTTGTCCAGGTGATATGCAAATGTATTCCCTCGTCAATGGCTTCGTGAACGAACCATCAGCACCAACAACAGTGAGATTGTGCTGGGAAACAGAAAAGAACAGAATGAGATTCATTGCCGCGTTAACAACACGGAGATGATAAGTCCTTCCTCGCTCTACACTTAGCTTGAACGTTTCTGCATATTAAAACAAGTATGGCGTTTAAAGCATAACCTCAAAAATACAAACATTTGCAAGAAGAAACATATATGTTTATGAACTGTCACATAATTATCATTTGTGAGTACCTGTCATTGAGCAAGGGAAGAGATCCCCAGGTTGACCATTTATAGTGAGAGCATCAGATATATTTGGAGCTCCTCCGGTTAAAATAGATTGAGTGAAGACCTCGTTGACATCAGTGTTCCACCATTCTCCTACATATGAATGAACAAAATATATTGTTCCATTTTGAACCATGTTTCTATGCATATATTATAGCGATTTCGATCATATAAAAACAACCTTTTTCGTACCAAATATGATTGGAATCTCGGCATGAGGTTGGGGAAAAGGGTAGGGGCTATTCTTGGTTGGATAAACAAAGATAGCTCCATGGACAGTGGCTCTAGCCCAGTCACTATGAGCATGCCACCACACAGTCCCTTCCTCGAAAGAAAAAATCAACTTTTGTGTGAATTTTCTTCCTGGTTGGATGGGGCACTGAGTGATGTATGCAGGACCATCTGTCCATGGGTTTCTTTGTTGCTTCACTCCATGCCTGTGCATAAATCAGTTAGAGTTAGCTATGCATTTGATTAAGCTTTATCCATGGTGTTGTATTTTCCATAGGTCATCATCAAAATGGTTAAGATTGGAAACTCAATACCAGTGTAAAGTGATGTTGTAGTTGCCCTTGTTATAAACATTAACAAAGATTGTTTCTCCTCTGTGGACTCTGATAGTTGGTCCTGGAAAGTTTCCGTTCACAGTCAACATGCTTTTTGTGGAACACAGTCTTGTGTACTGGGCCTCTCTCACCTGCAAGTTAATCAAAATGATTAGTTATTATCCGATGGTTTAACAATTTGCTGATTATTTTCTTGACATTTATTTGTGAATAAATATGTGCTCAATTCATAAATATTTTAAATTATAATATTTTAAAATTACAATAGCATCTTCATGAAAGAAAAAAAGTTATGCATAAATAAGTATTACAATAAAAAAACAAACCATGAATATAATAATAGTTTAATAGAATTTATATATATTCTCAACGGTATGATTACAAATTATTATTAGCATAAAATTTAAAAACAAATTAAAAAAATATTTCAGTCTATATATATAAATGGCAGCATAAAAAAGCTTGATTTTTAATTACATTTATTAAAAATATTCACTATTTTAACTCATTAATTATGTATTTATGTTATTATATTTTATTATCAAAGTATTATTTTTCAAAAATATATTCACAAACGTAATGGTTCATATAAAACAGCATTTCACCAATGTCTGCAACAGTAATAGGAAATGATAGGATGTGACGGTACTCACAACAAAAGTGTAAGCACTCCGTGTTTGGGAACTAAGACCTATCAAGGAGAAACACCACAGAACTTGGAGGAACATTTTCCGGCCAAGTGACATTTTCATCAAAAAGAAATCCTAACTACGCTAATTGTTTTTGTTATATGTGGAACTTTTCTGCAATAAGAGTTTTGTATGTTGGGATGCAAGATTTAAATAGAGTTAAAACCTTCAAATATTGGTGCAACCTCATTGTCACATGTAAAGAAACTTAAGAAGGATTCCTGAGGCAATTTGAGCTGAAGAGTTCTTGAAAGCACTGCAACAACAACTTACTTCAAAACCCCATAATTAATCATTAATTTAGATGATGCCATAACCACTAATAGTTAAGATGGTTTAATCAAAATAAAAGTTCACTTTTTTATATTATTTTTAATTATGACTTATAATTTAATTATGCATTGATTTATACTTTGTATGTATGTAGATATTTCTCAATTATAATTTCTCAATTATTCAAGTTATATATGTTAATTACTGGTTAAATTAAATAAATAATGTAAACTTTCGATTAAGTTTAATTGTTTAAATGAGTCGAGTTTAAATTTTAAATAATTTAGATTATAAATTCAAATAACTTGCTTTTCTCTCTCTCTCTCTCTCTCTCTCTCTCTCTCTCTATATATATATATATATATATATATATATATATATATATATATATATATATATATATATAGTTTATGTTTTATATTGATACACCTATTTTAACATTCAAGTTTTATTAATTAATATTGAGTTGCATTTCTATAAAATAATAACTTTATTTTAATGTCTGAATAACTTTTATAAGAAAATAAAGTATATACATATTTATATTAATAAATTGGAATTGAAATAATTTTAAGACATTGTATTAACAAAAAATTAAAAATAATTTAAGAAATTTTTACAAAAATTAGTTAAATTCTAAATGAAACAAAAAGAAAACAAATTTAATTTTAATATTTTTTAACAAGTCAAATTTAAGCTTCTAACTGAACTAGATTAAATAAATAAATCAATTTTAAATAGTTATTTGTTTTTTATAAATTTAAACTTCGTGAAACTGCATTACCTCACCTCATTTACATTCCCATCTACACGACTGCGGTGAAAAGCTAAATATTTTCCCCTGACGTGGGCCATATGGACGTCGGACTTGACAGAATACGTTTTATATTTTCATACATCTTTAAAAGTATTTATATAACTAAACTAACCTTTTATAATTTAAGTAGTTTGTTCAACTTAAAATATCAGTATAGTTAAAATGTCAAAATTTAATTATGTTTAATCAAATTTAGTTTGAGTTTATTTGGAAAGTTTTTCTAAATAAAAACCTTATATTATTTTTATCAAATCATTTGATGAAAAAAAAAATATTGTATTTCTCTTTATTTTTAAAAGTATAAATATTTATAAATAATCAAACGTATTTTAAAATCATAATTGTAAGGGTTGATGATTTCTTTGAATGAAGAAACCTTTTATATCAAGCACCCGATAAATTAAAGTAATACACATGTGTACTAAAATATATAAATTTTTATTTAAAATTTGTAAGAAATAGGCGTACAGGTCTTAACCTTAACCTGTATCTTATGTGGTTGGATTGCAGCTTGTGTAAATAAATTTCTCCACTCAAACTTAAAAAGGAACATATTATAAAGTCTACATAAATTTTTGCAAATTATTTTGCAACAACTATATATTATTGCAATTAATTTCATATAATATACCGAACTATATACTTTCTTTTGATAGCGCAAATAGCTCATGCATATAAGAGAATTAATGAGAAACGATATGTAACCTCGTTCTCGACCTAGTATCTTAATAATTAGAGAGACTAACCTCAATTAAAAGCGAAAATGAGGAAGATTTGTAATCAAGCTGTGAAATAAAATATCAGTAAATCCTCTTTTTCTTTTAGGCTTAATTAATTCTTTTTTATCCTATTAAAAAGTTATAAGTATGTTTTCACTTTTATTTTTATTTCAATCAAGTTTCAATTTTTAAAAAACTTATTTAATTAGGTTTTTTTTTAGTACTTCATAAACGATGGATGTCATGACATGTTATGTGTTAATTTGCATTTTTTTTAATTTTATCTTTTAAAAAAAAAAATTGTTGTCTATATATCATACTCTCAGGATGAACACAAAGCATATATTGTCTTTATTGTCTTGTATTTAATTCAGTTTATATATATATATATATTATTCAAATCAATTCCAATTTTTTCATTAAATGAAGTAATGTTGTCTGTATTCAAGTTGAGACCATATTTATTATTTTTAAGTTAGACAATACTTTATTATTTATCGTATAAATATTATTATATTAAATAAATAAATTTAAGTTTCATTCAAAAATTTAAAAAAATTAAAACTACTATATTATGAATCCATTTTTTTCTAAGATTAAAAGTAATTAATTTAAATGAATTCCAATAATATTGTTAGAATTGGTTTAAAAATCATTCCATAAATATTTAATAAAAAAAATAATTTAATATAAATATTAGTATAATATTTATACAAATAATAAATTTGGTTACAAAAGAGGAGCAACCTTATATTTCATCTGAAAAAAAATAATTGAAATTGAATTGAATTGAATCAATTAGAGATATATGACTATTGAATTGAATACAAAAACAGTGACACATGACACTGTCATATTACATGGCACTATCAAATCATGTAACACTAACAATGTCATGTGTCACACCACGGAACTTGACACATAGACAACAAAATTTTCTTACAAAAAAAATTTAAAAAAAAAATACAAAATAACACATTGCACATGACATGTCTTTAATGTGTTAGTTTTCTTACAAACAAAAGTTTTTTTTTTTCCACTGGTAAGATAATGACGGAAAGATGATCGAGACAATTTAAAAAATTGAAACTTGATAAGAAAATATAATAAAAGTGGAAATTTAATAACTTTTTAATCAATATAGGGGCAAAAGCAAATGAGTAGTTAAATCTTACTTTTATTATATTATTATAAAAACTTTTAATATTAGTTCTTAGAGACTTTTTATATCTATTAAAGAGTTACATAAAAGTTATATATATTTTTCTAAAAAAATTAAGTATGAGGTAAAAGTATCATATTTATTAGAAAAGAAAAATATTGAATATATTCGTACAATTTAATATCTCAAGTGTGAATTAGATTTTATCATGAATTTCTACATAATAGGACATTCTTGTTTCACCATTTATCTCAAACACTCTACCACTATTACATGGCTGCTAAAGCTATTGAAGTGTTGTTGGGGTTAATTTTGATAAAACCACCACTGCCATTGTAGAATGCAATTTCAACTATAGTTAAGGAAAAGGGATCAAAGCACAACAAGATTCCATATTCAAGTACTCCTTCGTTGTCTTTCCTCCGTTGCGTTTAGCTTCCAGGTTACTTTTGAAACCAAACTAATATAAATTAAATATAATTTTAATAATTTGAATATAAAATAATTAGAATTTATTCTTAATAAATCATAAGATAACGTGACAAGTTTCTTTCCTCTCACACACGTAATATACTACTATTTTTACCTTGAATGAATAAAGGATAACAATTACACATTATGTAATCCTTAATAACATTGATTCATGACAAAAGAAAAAATACTAAAAATCTAATCGCAAGTTTAAGTTTTACGTTGATTAAAAATTTAAAAAATTAAATGAATATAAAGATGGAGACTTATAAATTTTATAAATTTACTATCTTTAAGAAAATAGTATCAATTATTTATATATAGATCGAACTCATATTTAATTAATGATAAATATAACCAATCCGTCAAAAGTTCTATATAGAGTTAAGATACAAAAATTATTCATTCTTTATTAAAATCTGCCTCTCCAATTCAAATCATCCGTATTTATCTTTTTTAATTTCTTATTATTGCTATACCTTAATTCTTTCATGGTATAGTAAAGGTATATTATGATTAATTTTTATTTTTATTTGTGAATCTAAATATCAGTCTCATTTAGATTAAAATTGAATAATATGTAAAAAAAATGAATTAATAAACTTTTTATGTTAAAATTTTGAATTAAAATCATGTAAAAAAATTTAGGTTAAAATTTTTCAATTAGAAATTACGATAAAATTTTCTGATGGAATCTACGAGTAGGTGTTTTATACGGGATATATGTACACTGTACAATTCAAAATTAAATCAATCAATGTACATCTTATCGTTGCACTTTATAAATTAATATGTGTCAATGTAAGTGGTTAGAAATTGGTTAGTTGATGTATTCATTTCATTCATAGTTTACTAACACCAAGATGGATTGCGTTTGCTGACTTCTCTGTGTGTTAACATTTTGTTTTTAATAATAAAACTAATGTTTTTTCTTTTAATTTGTACATCAAAAAGTTGGAATTAGTTTTCACTTTTTCATGCCCATGTCAATTCTCGCGCTACCAAATGTATTTAAACCTTTCATCATCCAAAATTGGTTGACTCTAAAATTAATAAATTAAATTTTTACATATATTTTTATGGAGTATTTTATGTTCCACTTGAACAAATTACTTATTAACTACACAATTGCATTAACTGGATAATTATGTTGATATTTAAATTCTTAAACTATAAATACATGATTTTGCGCATATATATACACGCGCGCGTATGTATGATATAAGTGTTGTGAGACGATATTAGAAAAATAATTTAGCATATTAAATTTTATTACGTTGTTGATTCTTATTAACAAAATATATGTAAGGCTCCACCTCATATGTATTATTTAGCCTATAGTGTTCAAATCAAACTAATTTTAAAGAGCAAATTTTTACAATAGTTTGCAAAAAAAAAAAAAATCTTGAAGACAGTGTTTAGCAATTTTAGGCGTCTAATTTTCCAACTTTAAAGAAAATAGCTTAATTGCAAGATCATCACGCGCGGTTAATATAAAACAAAATAAAAATGTAACTTTTATGTGCACGAATGGCTCATTGATAAACAAACCTAACTCCTTGGATCAACGAAACTAATAATGGACTATAAAATTATCTCTTTGCATTTTCTAAGAAAACATAGAATGGTTTGGATATATTAATAAACTAGTTAGTGAGCAATTACACGATGATTAACAATTAATGAGCAAAACTTGGCAGAAGGGTAAAACTGCAACAAGCAGCAATATTGAACCATTAATCATGAAATCTTGATATAAACTTAATCATTTTTATATAAAACATAAACAATTAAAAACATATCACAACTTGATTTTCCATTATAAAGATCCAAAATACATTATGTTTTTCTGCCTGCCAAAGAAGTCATGATAAACCACCGGTTCAACTTTCCACAAACACAAACCACAAAATCATGCAGGCATGACAAAAAGATCCTATTTTTTATTTGATAAATTGGCAACAAGATGGGACAGTTTTAATTAACCAGTTTTTCTTAAAAAAACAACTAATCAAATTTGTATAATTAATTCATCATCCATCAATCTAGCAAGAACATAAATAGAGAGATTAATTGGCAAAGGTGACAATAAATCAGCAGTTGCAGTGATTTACGCATTATGCTGACTCTGATAATGTCAGATACGAGGAAATCAGGGAAATGAAGAAGAAGATAGAGCCATTAGAGAAAAAAAATGATCAGTTAATTGTATATTATATATTCCATGATTGCTATATATTGATTCTTACCTGCCCCACTCCACCCAATATTATATCATATAAACACATAATTTTCATCCTCCTTTGTTCCATTTTCCACTCAAGACGGTTGGAACTCTCCTATGGAACTCTCCTATCGATGAAAAATAAGGCCAATTTACAATATATAATATATAATAGGATGCAATACTTATTTCATAGGTTCGTTTTGTGGAATTGAAATAGACTTAATGCATACTCCAATATGATATCAAAACCAAATTAAAGTCTATCTTAACGAACTTTCTTAGACATTTTAACATGGACTGCACATAAATTTCATCGATTAAACTATAACCTTCTCAATCATTCTATTTATATATACACTAATTACCATTATACAGACAAACTCAACAACACTGCATCTTTTCTATGTCTGAAACAGCTTCCACGACCAAGCCAATGGAAAATGTTCCTTCACTGATTTACAAAAACCCTATTAGGAGAAGCTCTAGGCGATCTACAATGTATCTTGGCGTGAGAAAAAGGCCATGGGGAAGATATGCTGCTGAGATTAGGAACCCTTATACCAAAGAGAGACACTGGTTAGGCACATTTGACACTGCTGAAGAGGCTGCTATAGCCTATGATCTTTCATCTATCAACATTTGTGGTATTAACGCTCGAACCAATTTTCATTACCCTTTTCTCTCTCTTCCGCCACCTCCTTCTATCTCATTGCCTCCTCCACCGCCGCCACCTACCCCGGAGGAGCTGCATCAAAGTGTCGGAGTTTGTCCGGAGATGAATTCTGTTTTCGATGGCGATGATGAATCTCTGGTTATTGCTTCCATTTTGCAAAGCTTTTCTAACTCTGGTAACTGTTCTTTTTAGTTTTTATTCCAATGAGACCTAAAAAAGGCTATAATCAGCATTTGATATTATTTATGGCTTCTACACCAAAATTTCTACGTATCCAATTACGTGCAGCGAACCGCTATTTATTCATGTACATAAGATTTTATTTTTTATTTTTTTAATTGGGCATTGAATTTCAAGGGGTTTTTTAAATATTGGTATAATGGTAAACTAAGGAGCTATAGATTTCAGCTGGGTTGATTCTGGTCGATGAATATTCAAGTAATGGAAGAAAAAAGTGGTAGGATATACAGACTTATACATTTCCAAATTACATATAAAATAATTTGATGGAATTCAGTTGGATGTCAAATTTTAACGTCTAAAATTCATGTAAATTTAAATGGTAGGAAATTTATCTTCTTTTTTTTTTCACATGGGCTATATTTATTTGTCCGTCCATCAATTTTTAGTTATATGCTTAAATATCTTTTTTAAACGCTGTTTATTTTAGTAATTGTAAATATATTATTCTATTATTTTTTATTTTGCCCCCATAACTATTATTTTTTTAAGTTTGGTCTTTGTATATATTATTGTCATTTTAAATATTACGCTTTTGATGCCATTTGTTTATTGGATTTTTTTACATAGAATGTGATCATCATTATTTTATTACGATGTTATCACCATTAAAATAAACTGGAAAAATTAGCAATGGATACTAAAATTAAAAAAAAAAAGGATAAAGATTAAAATTAAAATACTCTGTTTTATGGAATTAATAAAAATTGGCCGTACCTAACTAAAGAGCTCCTCTTATATCTTCTTCTATAACAACCTTTTAAAACGAAGTAACTTAGTTTTTTTTTTTTTAATAAATTTATACGCCCAAAATATTGGAATATTGAACCAAAATAATGTTAAGCTAGAAAACTAAGGCGTTAAATAGAAAAGGTTTAATACCAAAAAACATGACGTGAAAAAATTTGAGCGGCATGTATATAGAAAACTGCACTCACACAATATACAATTTCATTTTCTTTTATCAATTATCACCAATTATTAATAATGGGATGTTACCATTTTCCTTCAATTCTAATAATAATAGTCATCAAAAAACATAATATGGCCCTCCTTGTTTGACGCACACCACCAACTCAAACTTCAGATACTATTGAATGCGTCGTCTTCTGTTTAGGCCCCTCTTTTTGTCGGAAGAATAATGGTGCCACAATTTATAATATGTATATATTAAAGTGGACACACAAAATAAGAAAATTGTGAGCCACAAGGCAGCAAATAAATACTGATAATTTGCAGGTGAGACCTTCTGTATATCTAGAACAACATTTAATTCCCATACACATACAATACAATACAACTCTATCTAGAAATGGTAAAGTAGATGAAAGATCAATAAATAGGTAGCGAAAGCAAATTTACGATAACTTGCTTCTGTTAGATAAACACTGAGAAGGAAAGTGAACACAATTTTTTATTTATTCAGAAGGGCTGGTCCTAGAGTAAGCCCTTAAAACTTCCTGCAGAAAAGTAACTCCGTCGGTAATTATTAGTTAACCTGATTACTATATAGTTAAAATGCAAAGATTTTGATATCCAGAAAAGAAAAAAGGTAATGGGGTTTGAGATTTCATAACAGGAAGAAGCTTACTGAAATTTTGAAGTGGAAAGTGCAGAGCCATGGCATATATTAATTATGCTGAGGGCCGGGTCCATGGCTGATTGCAGACCTTCGACTACCATCACGCCTTGCAAATAAACTTGCATTCTGCATAACATATTTTCAGATTTTGGTTACTGCTACAAAACAAACATGTATTTACAGAGAGAGAAACAGAGAGAGAGAGAGAGGCAAACAATGGAGCGATCTGTTACAGATGGTGGATCTGCAGCATCATCTAGGGATGTTTGAGTTTTTGTTGGAGAGTTTGTAGTAGGATCTGCAGCAGCATGTGTTTGTGGCGATGAGTTTCTCTCTTCTTTTGGTTGTGAAGACTCAATACCCAGACACTTCAAAACTGCCCTCACTGCTTCTTGAAGAAAACCGCATGGATGGTACACGTAGAATGTTGCTCTTCTCTCTTCTTCCATTCTCTTTCGCCTTAACTTCTTCTGCGTCTCTCAATTTTAATCTTACTCTTTATCTGTTTTTCAGTGCTTCTTTGCTTCTGTCAACTCCAACCACCTCTCTTAAATGCACTCCCTTCCAAAAGACTATATTCTTCATATTTCATGGACCAAATTAGAGTTCATGCTAATAAGATTTTTTATACACTGTGTTTCATTTGTTATTAGACCGCTAACTACTTACTACTAATTTATGGTCTTACACATCAAATGAATATACTTCGACGTAAAAGGTTGTATTAAAAATCTCATATCAATTAAAGATAAGACCAATTCACAATATATAAGTGGAGATACAATCCTCACCTTACAAGTTAATTTTATGAGATTAAATTAAACTTACACTGTATTTCTAACCATTACTCGTATTTCATGAATTAGTATTTAGATAAGATAAACAAATATAAAATATACGAAAAATACTTTTATATATATATATATATATATATATATATAAACATGTAATATTTTCTATCATTAATTATATTAATTACACATTATGCTCTCTTCGTACTCTCTTCTGCATATGGTATATTTTGGTGGATAGACATAGAGAGTAAATAGAGGAAAATGAAATATAAAATTACTTCTCCCTCTAAAAGACAAGTTTCTCCATAAATAATTTTCCCTTTTAAGTATAGTATTGCAGCAGAGGTGAGACTTTGACAGCAGAATAGTTGGTATTAAAAGATTTTAAGGAAATTGCTGTAACTGCAATGGTTTTATGAGCTTCTCAGAGTTATAAAAAGCACAGTACCTACTCCAGTAAAGTTATGAGAGATAAGTGCTGAGCATTAACTGAGTGAAAGCAATTGCATGTATCTTCTTGTCCTTTTTTCACCTAATCCTCTGATATAAAACACTGATAATACAAAGTATTAGGCCCACATCGATTCACGTGGTTAACTCTCCCTTCAACTCACGCACGATCACGTGCGTGCCCATTTCCAAGATCACCAAATGTTGTTTCGTAATACTTCTTTTCAATTTTTAACAAAATATTCACCCACACACTTTACTCCGATATGGAAATTACTTAATTTGTAAATATATTTCTTCGTTATTAGCCGGTTCATATATTAAAATAATTCATATTCAAGATACTTAACAGATATTAAACAATTTAGTTTCTAATATTTAAATATATGCAAAGTTAGTAGTTTTAATCAATTTTGTTAAGTTTAGTTAACGATTCAAATGCATTTCTCAACTAATGTTGAAGTAAAAATATATCAAATGACGTAAATAACATATATATTATAATAAAATGTGTTTGAAATATCAAATAAATTTAATAAAATTAGGTTATTTTTAAAATTAAAATTGAAGTAAAATTTTAAAGAAAAACTAATTTAAATTTTTATTTAAAGAAAAACTAACCATTTCTCCCGTCTAAAATATTAGGCCCAATGCACGCAAAACCTATGCTTCCTACACGTAATTATTTAGTAACCTCTTTGGGCGTAGATTAACTTTGGGAGAAATGAGATTTTTCTGAAAACACATTTTGAAATTTAGTTACCGACATGAATGTATTATGCATATGATATGACCAACTTTCTCTTGGAAATGTCTTATTGTTTTTCCTATGTATGGCAGGCCCTTCTAAAGGGTTTTGAAAGTTATCTTCCTTTTTGCATTCTTAGTTTGTCCTCAAAAAATTAGAATTTTTCTTCCTGCACTTTATTATTACTAAATGTAACCCCATACTAATAAAATTTTAAATATTGAAATTTTTTTCGCTGTGCCACGTTATAGCAACGGTTGTGTCATATCACTGCACCTCTATTTTTCACTGCACTCTTTAAGAGGAAGAAGAAGAAGAGAAAGAACTTATTTTCAAAAACAAAAACATAAAACTTGTTTTAGAAATTTTTTGGAGACCTTGTTAAGAAATGTTTGTTGTGCAAGGTATATATATGTTCTCAAAAGCTTGCTTTTGAAAATTTGTTCTGGAAAGCTAGTTTTGGAATGTTTGTTCCAAAAATTCTATTGTAAAATTTATCTTGTGAAAATCATGTTTTGGAAATGTCAGAAAAATTGTTCATTATAAAAAGTCACTATAAAAATTATGGGGTTACATTTAGAAATTATGGAGATGTACAAAGAAAACGACGAAAACAAACTTAGGCATGGACCACATTATGTATAATGTGGGCCTTGGCCTGTGTTCTTTAATTTGAAGCATGGTGTAAGCGTATTTTATTTTAAACTTCGTCCATATTAAAAGAAAGGGCCAACCTTTTTCAAGGTTGAAACCGTGAGACAACTTTTTTTATCACACAAACTGCAATTTTTTTTCAGCAGAAAACTGATATAAAATTTATAACCACAAAATAAATCTTACTTTTTAACTCTAAAATGTATCTCCAATATCAAAAAAATTATGATAAATGAATACAAACAAAACTTAAAAACCATGTGGCTAGTAAGAAATTAAGGATGAATTAGACGTAAAAGTTTGTTAAAATAAATAATAAGAAAAAATGCAGAGACAAGTGTGAAGATTTTTACGTGGAGGGTTTGGGTTAGGCCCAAAAATTGAAATAGAGAAATAGTGGATGTTGAAAAGGCAAAAGGCTTTTTGATGGGCCCCTCAGACGAATGTCTGGTGAATGCGACCATTTGGTTCTTTGTATACAACAACAGAACATTATTTATTTGCAACGCATGAAGTTGGAAAGGAAAAAAAGAAAATTTAAAAAACTGGCACACGTGGGAGTGGGAAAGTACCTCTCTACCAAATCAACCACTTTCATAAAAGTCCAAAATTAGTGGGTTTGGATATTATTATTTGGTTTGGAATTAAATTGGATGGAGTTAGAGAAAAAAATTGATGGATGGATACATCTTATGTAACTACGAAAATGTCTCTTTCTTTAAATACCACAAACTTTTCACCTTTCTCATTGTCCTCATTCCTGGAAACACCCCATAACACATTTATATTCATCTTGTGCATGATATAATAAATTAGTGGATGATTCGTTAGCGGTTTGAGATAGCGAGTAAAATAAAATGTCCAAGAAAGTTCGATAGTTTATTAACTTGACTCTGATACTATGTTAGAAGTGGAGTTTAAGCTTAACTTAAGTCCACAAAACCAACTTGTAAAATAAATATTACATTCACTTATATATTGAACTTATCTTTAGTTGATATGAGACTTCCAACATATACTCTAATTAAATTAATGTTTTACTATCATGTTAAAAAAATATAAAACAATAATTATTCACAGTTATTTAACTTCTGTGAAATATTAAACGAGTGTAATCTTAGTTGGGCAATTCATAAAAAGAAAAACAGTCACTTTCCATTAATTAATTATTGATTAATGAATCTTAATAATGGTTTTTATTGGCAAGGTTTGGGTGTTGTTGCCATCAAGGTTGCTTTTAACTAACAGCTCTCTCCCCTCTAAGAAAAGTACTTCTGCAATCATTAATGTCATTACAATCCAACATCATACTCCATCCTTTTTTTTTTTTTTAATATGTTTGTCAATTTAAACTTTATTAAGATTTGTAACTGATGGGTCATTTAAACTAAATTTTATGTCTCGTATTATTTACATAATTACTAGTTTTGAAAGTGTTTGATGTAAAATATGTAAATAATTATTATCATAAATGGGACAAAGAAAATTACAAAGATGGGAAATCAAAATTCAAATTCCAGAACTTTTAAAATTCGACAGGAATTTAAATTCGTTTTTCACATGTATCAAAAAGGAAAAAAAATTAAACATCAAATGTCGTTGTTGTTCAAACTTAATGCAATTAATATATCTTATTTAAAATTGTGTGTTTGGTTTAAATGTTAAATATTTCTAGAATTACTTGTTTATTGCTTATATTTAATTTGTAAAGTTATAATATTATATTTCTTTTATACTTTATATAATATTATTTTAATGATCTCTATTCAATCAGAGATCCATTATTTAATATTGACTTATTACCTTAATTGATAAAATAATTGATCTAATTTAAAAACAGCGTGGAAGTGTATTGATATTTGTCATTCTCATTGTGGGGCTCTAGCTGTCAACTAACATCATAATGTTTTCAGAGTTTATTTTATGATTTAATAGTGAAAATTATCATTATTATTACCTAATTAATAATAATTATATATATCTTTACGATAATTGCTACAAACGTTGCTAATTTATTACATATAAAGGGTATTATTCCGTGATTTTTTTGGGGCGTATGCAACCTAATAATATTCTTGTAATATTTTAAATCATCGAGTTAATTTTCATAAAATATAATTATTGTCCCAGTTTTCTTCATACATTTTTATTTTCAAAGATGCTTAATATTGAGTTATTTCTTTTATACAAAATAAACACTTTTCTCATTATTTAAGAGTATGTCAGAAAGGAATAAAGAATAATAGAAAGATGATGTTAAAATAAAAAGACAATATTAAGCTTATATACGTGTGTCTTGTTCTTATGGACATTTATGTTTTCTAATAAACACGCTGTTTCTTTCTTTCTTTCACTTTTATACATTGGCTAAAAAAAAACACTCCCTTCAATTTCTCGAAAGATAAAACTAAACTACATTGTATCTTATTCTTGTTTTTTTAGTTAAAATAATTTTACAAAGAAAAAAAATTCATTATATTTTCTTTTAAATACTCTGGAAATAACAATTAATAGATAACTTTTGTTGACATCCACATGCAAGAATGTTGATTTTTTTTTCATGTGTAGCTTTGACAATTTGTCTGGTATGATTTTAAAATGGTGGGGACAAATCCTTCAATTCGTTAAACATATAACTTGAGCAAACTATTTAAGAAAAAAAAAAATCTATATATGCAATACAGAAAATAACACGTTAATTCATAAAATATCACACAACTATAATTTAATTATACGTAGAAAAAACGTAGATGTCTTTGCCAAGCAGGCACTGTCTACTATCCACAAAACGCAATTATCTTTATCGATTTCCGTAGTTCTTTAAATAACTATAAATTTAACTTAATTAAACCAAAGCAGATAAGTAAAATCAAATTTACTTTTATTTTTAATTAATACGAGATTTATAATAATTTGTTCATAATAAAAATATTTTGCATTCACTTTGAGAAAGTTGAGTCTTGAAATTGAGTGAACTCTTTGTGATTGACGTTAATCTCATACAATAAGTTTAATAAGATAAAAATTTATCTGTAATTATATATTTTAATTTGATCTTATTTTGATGAATTTTTTTAAAGGAATTTACTTAACAGACACGATATAACACCATAAAAGTTTGAACAACTTTAAGGTATTATTAATAACACTAATCCTCTAAATGTCATACATATCTATATATAATAAAATCATTACTTAATAATGGTTAATAAAATCATTACTCTAAATGTTATTAAGTCATTACTTAAGAACACTAATAATAGTTTTAGTTTGGTGGTGGTGACGATAGTGATGATGATAGTGACAGTGTGACAGTGGTGAAAGGTCATGAAATAGAGGGTAAGGATAATGAAAGAGTGGATGGTGGGAGTCATGATGAAGTGAAGGTTGAGGGTAATTAAGTGGAGGACAAGACTAAATTGAACAAATTGAATTAAAATAGGGACTTATTTGAACAAAACACAAATAATCATAATTAAAACAGTCGATATAATGTGAACAATGTCAACCTGTAATTTTGTCATTATCAATTTAAATAACGTCAACAAAATGACGAAATTGAACATAATTTAGCAAAACATGAACCAAATTGAATGCGAAAAAAATAAGAAAAAAGAGGTACCAAACTAAACAAATTGGATCAAACAGTATTTAAATCTTAAATTTTTGTATGAAGTTTATTTTGTTAGACACCAACATAGTATTCTAGAAGACAAATGTATTGAATGGGCTTGTGAAACTCTGCACTTGTCATGCTTATTCCCAAGTCCTCAATTAATTTTTCAACTCTTACTAAATGACTCAAATCCAACCATGACAGGGTTAACCCACTAACTCCATAAATATCATCATTTTTCATATCATACTGTCTGTCATGTGAAGTCTTCTTCGACTCACACAACATATATACCACACTCTATGTGAATGAGATACTAGTTGAGTCAAGATAGTCTCACTATCACAATCTCTTTTTACATTTTAGACCGTAGTATTTTTTTCTTAAAAACAGCCACTGAACACCTAACTTATTATCCCAACTAAACAAAACATAAACAATTTAAACAAATAAAAACAAAAGTTTTTTTCTACTAGAATATCGTACTCAACTTATCAACTTTATTCTTTACAAAAATATCAATCTCTCAAAATTACTCATTTCAACATCATATTTATATTACAATTGGTCATAAATAAACACAAAAATATTCATAGGTTAACCCCTTTCACTGATAATAATTTTCTCCAACATATTTAGTTCTAGATTGTTGTCAAATTGTAATTACACCAACACTATCACCATTATACACTAACACAAATTCAATTCATCAAAGAAATTCCTAATAAGCATCACTCTATAATATATTATCAGTCAAATATATACCCATTTATAAATACAACACAAATAACCAACACTTCACAATTTCTCACAATTTCACTACAACAAACTTCGCCAAATTATTTACAGTTTTACAGTTGTCAATTATGTAATTTTAAATGATCAGCTTCTCTCACCTTAAGAGAAGTCGTAAGAATTCACTCATTTCATTACCTTAGCCCTTCAAGGTGGTGCACAACCATCATACCTGATTGCTTTATGTTTCAAACTCTCGTGCCCCATCCTTTGACCCTACTTGAATCCAAGGTTAGAATAAATCCCTTGAAAGGAAAGGCATGTTGGAAATGAATGGTTTCCTGAGATGTTTTTTCTGTCGCTTGCCTATTTACCCAGAGGAAGACTCTTATCATCGTTCTTTCCCTTACACAGTATCTCTAGTTACAACGGTTTTATATTCACAAGTCAAAGACTAAAATCAGCGATTGAATAATTGTTTAAGGACCACGTCTAGATGAAGATGCATATAGAGAACAGAGAAATCACATGTAACTAGAGAAAGTTGCAGACACCAAAAAATTAGAGTTGCTCTATCAAAGTAAGAAAATTTAAACTTGCCCCAATATGAAATTGATTGACTTATATGATAAAATCTTTGACATTAATTGCTTCTATGACTTTGGATCTTCAAAAGATCAATTTATTACAAAAGAAGGAATGAGATTGAGAATTGAGAATGAAATAAGTTTTTGTACACGACCTCTGTTTTTAAAAAAAATTCCCTTTAAAATCTTTTAACTTTTTATAATATATATATATATATATATATATAATATTATTAACAAAGAAAATAGAGCATTAGTATAATAATATAATTTTACTTTTTTTAGAATTTGTAATCAGGTTTTCACGTACAAAAGGCATCTTAATTTACATTCACAAATGTTGTTTTAGAAAGACATAAATAAGTGTATATATTTGCATCATTGGTATTATTGGTTTTGTAAAATCGATTCGTTTGAATATTTTATAATTGGTTAACATATCTTCAAACATTTAAGGTTTATGATGCATGTTGTATTATGGGAATGTTATATAAAGTTGATAATTTTAACCTATTAAAAAACATTTAATATATTGAACTAACTATCATAGTTAATACGACTAATTCTAATATATTTATTCTTGTTTTAATCCAGTACTCAAATCACTAGAATAAAGGTCTTTAAGTGTTTTCAACATATTAAAGCTCATTCAACTTGATGAAAATATTAAAAGAATTATAATTTTAAAAAATTTAAATACAATGAATCAATTAAACCAATAAGAATTAATGATAGAAATGGTAAAAAGTAAACAAAAATAAAACAAATAATTTAAAAAACTAACAATAGGGAAACTTTACTTATTTGCTTCTTTTTTGTAGCAAAGGGACTTTAAGAATAGACTTTATTTATCCCTCGAAAATTCCAACTTATGAAATGTATTTAACGAGGAGAGTGAGAAAAGGTGGAGGAATAGAAAGAACGTGTGATGATTAAGAAGAGAAAGGATAATGCATGGTATTGTATGGAGAAACATGGAGTGCAATTAGTGTTAGTGCCCCCACTTTGAGACTTTGGGTCACAGGGTACAGTACCATCTCTTTCACACCAAAAAGATCACCATCCAAATCATTTTTCCCTAGAAAAGATATCTCGGGTGCCCAATTTATAAACAAAGAAGAGAAAAAAATCATTAAAAAGTTGTAGCATGAGAAGAAGCTCTCCACAATTTAAGCCCCCAAATAATGGTGAAGAACACTGAAGAAGAATAAAGGATTGTATGACGGAAAGGACACAGTGTTGTTTGCACCTAAACTTTTACTAACGTGGCTGACACAAATTGACATTTGATAAGGATAATTGATATCGTAGTCCCATGTTTTAGGCTTTATAGCACTCCCTTAACACACCAAAACTACAACTTCTATCTTGCAAAAAGATACACTACTACTAACTACGTGGCTACCACATCTTACTCTGTATCATAAGGTATTAGGTTTTCGTTGTCGGGTTTCATTATATATGTGTTGCATTTTACTTCCTACACAATATGAATCTATTTGACTGTTCATTTCAAGTTGTTTAGATTTACTTGGGTACATTATAAATTACTTTATCAAAACTTGACGAAAAAAAGACACAGTATTAGTGATTATTACTCATTCAATAGCATGACCCGGTAATTTTATGTTAAAAAAAAACATTTAAATTTAAGTAATTTTGGTTAGAAATGAGAAATAAATTTGTCTCCGTACATATAATTCGCACTTGTTTTCATTTTGATGAAAAATCCTCACGTTGATTAAGTATGAATATAGATTTCAATTGAGTATGGAGATGTGATGAGTATTGTTTTGAGTATAGGAGTTGAACGTCTACTTAAATAATTTGTCGAGTCTTTTGATTTTCACTCCAATCATCCATTCAATCCTTTTGTCTGTTTGCCGATGGGGTGTACTTGTTAAAGACATTCTGATGTTAAAGTGAGCAATGGTTTGATTGACGAAAACAATAAATGTTATAATAAATGCGAGAGAAAAGTCTTAACAACCACACATTTGACTTGTATTTTAAGTTTTCTACTTTGAGCCATGATTAGGATCAGCCTAATCATGACTCAATTGATTTTTAAACTTGATTATTGACATGTTAACGTTATCACCAAACTAATTAATTCACTCTAATGTTGTTCGATCAAGCTTGTTGGATGACATTGCACCTAATTTGCATAAGAGGTCACCAGGGTGGAATCTCGGGGATAGTCCACATGCTAACATTGCAAGGGAAATTCAACATGTGGCCGTCGATGTGGCACATACCTTCACAAATGGATCATAGGGTGAAATCATGTGGACAATCCAACTATTGGCACTGGGTGAGGTAATCTACGAAGTCTTTTTAGGCAATCGACAGACATTGTACATAATTTGAAAGCCTTATTTGAAGTAATTTCAGTTGACCGACGATCCAGAGACCGATCGGTTCAATACGCGTTACACGAACACTGACAGACCACAATAGTCGAGGAGTCATACTATAGCTCTCCATGCTATTGGGTGAATCTTCTTTGACGTAATCTCAATTGATTGCTCAGTCTCATTCATATGGTGTATATTAATTTTTATTAGTATCAAAAAAGAGATTTAAAATAATAAGACATTTAAAATAATTTTAAACTCGATTTCTGTTTGTTTTAATAATTTCTTAATTTTATCAACTTTATTTTATTAATTTTGCAAAATTAATAAATATTTTAATTTTTATTAAATTTTATTTGATATTTTAATGTATATAATTATAATTTTTTTAGATATTTAATATTGAATATTAAGCGGTTATACAACCTTTAAATTTTTATAACCATTGTACTCTAATCAAACGTATTTTGTTAAGTTTATATTATTTAACGTTTTTGTTAATTGATACCTACTGTTTTGCTTTATTTATTGTCTTCCACTTATTAAAAAATACCAGGCTTTTCTGGTAACAAAACAATATTAAAATAACAACTGTTATATTATTTTATTAATCACAAAATATGTCAACACGTGAAAAAAATATGACAAAACAATATATAAGTATCTATTAATGAAAAATTAAATAACAAATATTTAATTAAAAGAACATAAAATTTTTGAATACCCAAGAAAAAAATTATACATATAATTAAAATATATAAAAAATTAGAATACCTAACAAAAAGAAATTCCTAAATTTACAGTGAAAGTTAATTCAACTGAACTAAATATGATGATGTACATGTATCTAATGATTGAAATTTGTTTAGACACAAATGAACTATACACTCAACAGTAAAACATTCTTTGGAAAAGTGTCCACTTTTGAAATATGATGTAACAACTCCTTTCCAAATTCAACGCCCAACCCTATCACGTTACGGGATTATTTATGTAATGAGAATTTATATTCAAAAATCTCATATAGATCAGCAGTATCACATAATTACTAAAGAAATTAATTTCCTATTCAATAAATTAAAAAAAATCATGAAAATAGAACAAAAACATTCACATAAACACAAAAAAAAAATCACAGAAATAGTGCTTATTTTAGAAACAAGAGGCATTGAAAATTAAAACTAAATAGCTAGTAATTATATAGTAACTTTTTAATATTTATTATTTAAATAAATTCAGTAATATAAATTTACTATTTCCTTCAACAAAGTAATTAACTATGGAAGACCTTATTTCTAAAATAATGTCACTTCGTGATACAGACGTTGAAAAAAGTATTCAAATTGTATTAAAGTTGGTTTTCTAATTGTAGCAAGTCAACTTTGTTCTTTGGCAAGAGATGTTCTTCACTTCACATTACTTTTAAATGTTCATCACTAATTGCTTTTAAATATTCATCACTAGCCTATGTAAGTAGTTATTGGCTACGCACTATTTTTCAGATATCAAAGCAAGAGATTGAACTGAACTTTGTTTTAAATATTATTAGTAGACTCTGCATTCATTGGCTAAAATAAAATATCTATAAAATATCCACATATTTTTATCGGGTAATTTATTATTTTTTTTCTCAAAGGCAACTGTGTATAATTATTATTTAAAATTTGAATTCAAAATTATTGATTAAAGTACAATTATGCATGTCCTCGGGTGATTAAATGCGCATTTAACAGTCCTTTCATGAATTTTTCTTTCTTTGTCCTCAAATTTTTGGCATGATTGAGTTCAAGCATCAAATTCTGAATCCTCGCTTGTATAAAGCCAGAAAAGGAGAAATCATGCCTCTGACCAAGTGTTTGTACTGTTACAGCTAGCATTTCAGTTTCATGAAAAACATTTTTTTGCCTTTATAATAATAATAATAATATAAACATATTTATAAGCAATAATTTTGGGAAACTGTCCCGTTTTACACCATTATCCTATACGTAGGAGTGACAAAACGGGTAAGTTCGATCCGTTTTGGTCCGCCTATGACCCACCATAAATGGGTCAAGACCAGGCTGATCCGCCTCTTTTTTTTCTTTTTAATTTTGTTTTATTTTTTTTAACTTTTTGTATATAAATCTATTATATATATATATATATTTATTTATATAATATAAAAAATATTATTTTTTAATTATCTTTAGTTTTAAACATAAAAAAAAAATATAAAAAAAACGGGTTGACGGACTAGGACGGACTGATCCGTTTTGGCCTACTAAACTGGCGGGTTGGCGGGTTGAAAATTTCAACCCGGCCCACCCTTTTCTTGGCGGGCTGGCACGCCTGACCCATTTTGACATCCCTACCTATTTGTTGAAATAATTTTAAATGTCATATATTTAATAAAAAAAAAATTCATATATTTTTTAGGAGATGAAAACAAATTAAAATTATTTTCTTTTTTGTAAACTTAAAATTACTTTATGTATAAATTATTTTTTCAACTCTTAAAAAAAATCAATTTCTTCTCTATTTTTCTTCTTGGAAAAAGAAGAAGGTAACAATTTAAAAAACAAAGTAATTTGCTCAAATGTTAAGTTGTGTTCATTTTTCTAACAACCCTAAAATAGACAAATTCTACCGTGATCTCGTACATTTTAGGTATTTGAGCAAACTTGATAATTAGATGCATAGTACATACATAACAATCCATAATGTGTAGTTACAATCCATATCAATCCATAATGTGTAGCTACAATCCGTATCACAGTTTTACAAAAAGAGAAAACATTATCCACGTAATATGTACCAAAATGATATGCTACCAAAATGATAAAGTAGGACTACACAATACAAAATATTATATATAAATATATTTCATATCAATTTTTGTATATTTTTTCTTGAATCATCCTTTCCCCAGGTTTACTTTCATTTTCACCAACAAGATCCTTTACTTGTATCCTAAAACTATAATTGGAAAAGAGAAAACACAAGCAAACACACCAATAAAAAAAAGGATAAGCTAATTATAATTTCAAACATACATATATTATAACATCCATAATATTAAAACCATTACCACTTACAACCAATATAAGCAATTTCTCTATATAATAAACAACAAAAATTACAAACTCAATATTTGAGTTTATCCATTAACTTAGATACTAAAAACCTTGTACCTGCCATGTAATAGTAAAACAAAGCACAAAGGCCGGTCATACCAAACTACTCAGTCTCAAACCCCCTTATGATTAGGGTATGTAAGGTAACTTATGGTTTCGTTGTAAAAGGGGTTCCACCACAAATCTCGCTATAAGAATCTTTCTCAATTCTCACCACTTAAACTATGACGCTCTATGTGAAGTTATCATTGGTCAATGCATAACACTAAACTTCCACCACTCAATTCCATTTATCCACTATTTACTCATAATCCCATTTTTTTTTTCATGAAACACAATTTCCAACAAGTTCATCACATTTTGAACCATAATTATTCATAAAAACGGGTAAACTTGCTCAACGAGACCAACTGCTTACTCAACAAGTTCCTCTAGACGGACCTTCGTTCAATGAGTAAATTATAACCTAGCGAGCTGAGCACTACAACAAAATGCAGATTTATTCATCCAACGAGAGTATACTCATCCAACGAGCAATCCCCTACTCTTTGTCAAACTCAAATTTGACACTCGCCCAATGAAAAGAGATACACCCAGCGAGTCTACATATGACAAACACATAAATATGCATTTTTAGACATGATAAAGATATTATATAATCTTCTACTTTTATTCATATATTGAGAGAGGTATCATATATTTGATTCTCTTTTATTATTATCAAATATTCTATTTTATTAGATTTTACTTTTATCTCTCTATGATGGGACATTGTACTCTATATATTGATCAAGGTTCTAATAAATTAGGAAGCAAGCTCTCTTTGAGTTGTTTTCACCAAAGACCTCTTGTGCATATTTTTCCTTCCCATGGCTTATACATATCTAACAAGACAACACCATACATTCACAAACATCATCTCATGCTTCTTTTAACACCGTAATATACCAATTTGAGTTTATAGAACTCATGATAACCCAAATAAACCAATTAAAGGTTAAATTAAAAAAACTTAGCATCAATCTCAACATATGTCACAAATTTCACATTTAGACACACATTCATGCACCAACCAATTTATTCCAAATGTGATTCAATAATCAAAATCAACTTACCAATTAATGTACCAACCAACCAAAACACAATTCAAAGTACATAGAAATTAAAATTAACTCCCTTTCCTTGGCTAAACAATCATTGCTCTCAAATATGCTCTTTAGAGCTCTATCTAATATAGGATGTTGGAAGTCCCACATCAATTGACTAGAGATAGGGTAATTTCATAGTATATAAGTGAGTGCAAACCTCACCTTACAAGGTAATTTGATAGTATATAAGTGTGTGCAAATCTCATCTCACAAGTCAGTTTTGTGAAGTTGAGTTAGACTTAAAGTCATCTCCTTTACACAAGAAAACCTAACTTGTCACAAAGACCTCAATTATAAATTTAAGTATATCATGATGATCATATCACCAAGAGCACCTTTGAGTCACATACATAGTCATACGGTTTACATACAACCCAAAGAGCTAAAACACCTTAAGAAGGCAAATAAAAGACTTACTCTGTTTTAGTTTTAGTTTTTTATAGGATGAACACGTAAAGTTTCTTCCCAGGATTGATTGTACTGTCTAATAAAGATAAAAAATTTAGAAAGATGACAAAGAGAAATCTTAGAAATAAGTTTACATAGATTGTAATAAATAAACTTTAAAGTTGTTTTATATACTAACTTTATAGTTTCTCACCACTAGTCTTATATTCTTTTATAGGTTCTCACACATTTCAAGTTATATAACTATATTATCATTCATTTTATATAAAATATTTGATAGTTATTTATATTGTAACATTTGAAAACATTGATTTTATACATATTGTCCATTTTAAAATTAAGAGATCACTAAAAAAATTTACAATCAATTAATACCACTGAGGTGTTTAGTTGAATATTGGGATGAAGATGAGTGAAAAGAAAGATAATTTATTTATCTCTAATTTTTTTTAACCAATCTAAACCAAAGATGACATACCCTCAGTTGTAAAAATTTGATGATTAAAAACACACCATCATTTGTACTTAACATATTTACATGATCAATGGATATATTAATTAAGTTTATGTTAATAAACTGTCTATAAATAAGTATGTTATACATCAATTACTAATACTCTTAGATATAACTTTTAAATAATAGAATTATTGTCGTATATGATATTTTGTAACTATTTAATAAAATAGATTTATTAATTTGAGCATTTTAATTGCATTCATATTAATTTGCTCCCAGACTTATTTTCATAATTTTAAAAGTCATTAACATCATTCCATAAAGATAAATATAAAAAAAAAAAATTCATAGTCTTCTCCGAATTAAACTTTAATAAAATAAGAATGAAAAAGGATTATTAATGAAAAAGGTTAAAGAGTGTAATCATGCTACTTATTTTTTTTTTACCTGTGAACAATGATAGTGATTTTTATTTCCAAAAGATGAGTTAGTAATAACATGAATACATTCATCAAACAGATCAATTAGACCTTTTGGTGCAGTGATGTAGCATGAAACCATTTTTTTATGGTAAATTGTGTGCTTTCAATCAACAACACAACTTTACACACGTATGATTATTATAAAATATAAGCTAAGCATGAAACCATTTATTTATTATTTATTTTATTTTTAAATAGTATTATTATGCATTATTCAACCTTGAAATTAATTATTATGCAATATTTAATTTTTATGAGCAATTTGAATTTCAATTTCTTATACGTAAAATTATGATATTTTATTATATTTGTAAGACTCACTCTTGTTTTAAGTAAATTGACTCAGTTTTTTTTTTTAAATAAGGACTCATAATCAGCCCATTAGAAGTTTCTAGAACCACTTTTTAGCAACTAATTCTCATTTTTGTCTTTGTTTCAAAAACAATCCACCTCTTTTCTCTCCTGTTTGAAACATAAGTTTTGTTAGGACACAACAAGATCCTTCTTTGAGCTTACTGAACGTTGTCATCTGTGTAAGTAGAACTCTAAACTTATGTTCCCTTTCGTTTCTTTTTTGTTTGGAAGCTTTGGTTCCACTCACTTTAACATATGTTAGGGTCTTAGTTTCCTTGGTCTGTTTTCGAGCTCTGTAAGCTGTAATCGTGCAGTGACACTCTTCTATTGGAGCTTGCTCTTCAGTTAGCCTCGATCAAGGTAAGGGAAGCTAGGATTTTCACGTTTTCCCTTAGTATCTATCTGTTTTTAGTTTTGTTTCATGTTTGTAAAGCTTGTTTGCTGTTGTGGTTGCCTGGAATTTTTTTTTTTAAATGTTGTTTGGCTTCAAATGTTTGATTGCATGTGTGAGCAGGGGAGGAACCTGTTGTTTTCGCCCAAGCGAGCAGCCCTCGCTTAAGACAAAATAGTAGAAAACCCTCAAGGTTTCTGTTCCAGTTGTTAGCGAGAGTAATCTCACCCAGGCGAGGAGGTCTCGCTTAAGCATAAGTTGCTAAAACTTGACAGTTGATAATGTTAATTTTTACCATTATCCAAGCTATATTTCATTAGCAAAATCATCTCTTCCAAAGCTTTTAACCTACTTAATCCTCAATTTTACCTTACTTTTGTAAATAAATACATTGTG
>Ga0099822_1001258_pt1 | contig 28917 bp, 14 predicted proteins | sample CowpeawhiteBW_FD_76839 | JGI IMG/M metagenome (GOLD analysis project Ga0099822, IMG submission 76839) | Root nodule microbial communities of legume samples collected from California USA - Cow pea white BW | ecosystem: Host-associated > Plants > Roots > Nodule | place: USA: California | collected... | reverse complement strand
CTGATTCTTTCTTTCTATTATTCTTTTTTTATTTTTTATTTATTATTTTATATTTTGTGTTTTATATATATATATATATATATATATATATATATATATATATATATATACTTATAATTTAATAAATTAATTTAACAAATCTCAATAACTACTTTTCAATTTATAACTAATAATATGTCAACAAAATTTTCAACTAAGATAGTCAAACGTAATAGATGTGAAAAACTTTTCGTTTATAGAAATATCAAAGAAACTAAATCTCCACATTTCATGTAATTTGTTACCATGTATTTTCTCTATTTTTATATTTATAAATACGTCAACTTTCGTTGATATATTTTTATTCCTCATAAAACATTTACTCATCATATAAATTAATAACATATAATTACAAATAATTAATGTTATTATATTTTTATTAATAATAAAAGGTAGAGTTTGTTATTTTAAACATCATGGGTGAATTCTTCACTAAAAGTTTACATATTTATGAAATTGGATTTAATTAATTTTTCCTTGAAAGAGCTTGAGCTAGTACAGTTTTTCACCTTCATTTCCCCGTTACGTGGCAATCGAATTTTGCTTGGAAAGAATCGAGGGTTATATTATTACGGTCACATACCAAGAGCAACAACCTCTTCTGCAAGTAAACTTGAGTTCCTTTCTTTTTCGTACGATACATTACTCCCTCTCTCATTTTTTCTGCACAAATTCCATTTTTAGCTTCTGAATCTCCAACGATGGTGCTTGAGGTAAATCCCTTTCCCCCTTCGTATGAATTTCAATGTTGTCATTACTATCCGTTTAATCTTATCAATTAGGGTTTCTTCATTCGATCGTGTTTTTATTACTAATTGCAATTCCTTTTCTGTGTTCGAAATAATAGGCCACCATGATCTGTATTGACAATTCGGAATGGATGCGTAATGGAGATTACGCTCCTTCTCGATTTCAAGCCCAAGCGGACGCCGTCAATCTTATTTGCGGTGCCAAAACCCAGGTGTGAAGTCAAACCCGTTTGTCGTTGTTTAAGACTGCTACTATCTGTGACTGCTAATCTCAGTAGAAAAATAAAATGGGTCAAATATTGTCGTGTTTCAGAATAGGACTTTAAGAATTATTTTCAGGTTTTGGAAATTGCGGTAGGGTTCAATTTGTGCTGATATTTTTTTTTTTCTTTTGCTAATTTAGTCTAATCCAGAAAATACGGTGGGAGTTCTCACAATGGCAGGGAAGGGCGTTCGTGTCTTGGTCACCCCTACCAGTGATTTGGGCAAGATCTTAGCTTGCATGCATGGTCAGTGTTTGTTTTTTGAAGTATTTGGATTAAGTGACATTTGAATTTGGCATGTTATAGGATGGTGTGTGTAATTTCTGTGATATAGAGGTGCCTGTTATTTCAACTGATGTGTATGGAACCTATTTCGGAAAATATCGAACGCAATGCTCTGACATGTTATTATGATTTAATTATTCTGTTGACGTAAGAGTTTATGTTTTCCTTGTTTTTCGTGTCCTGCTTTAGGACTAGAAATAGGTGGTGAGATGAACCTAGCTGCGGGCATTCAGGTGGCACAATTGGCTCTTAAGCATAGGCAGAACAAGAAGCAGCAGCAAAGGATTATTGTCTTTGCTGGAAGGTGTGATTAATTGTTTCTTCTGTGTTATTTTAAGTCGTTTTGTCTGTTGCTGACTATATTCTCTCTAATTATATAATTGAATGCTTTTTAGTCCCGTTAAACATGAGAAGAAAATGTTGGAGATGATTGGTAGAAAATTGAAAAAGAACAGTGTAGCACTTGACATTGTCAATTTTGGCGAAGAAGATGAAGGAAAGAATGAGAAGTTAGAAGCACTTCTCTCCGCTGTTAACAATAATGATACCAGTCACATCGTCCATGTTCCATCTGGTCCGAATGCTCTTTCTGATGTACTAATAAGGTTGGTTGGGTTTATTTCTTTATTTCCTTTTTTCCCAGCTTTCCCATTTGAACTGAATTCCCACTTGAGTAATCGAGAAGTTATTGATTTAAGTACCCGTACTACTTCTTTTCAATTCTACCCATTTTCTTCTGGTTCTGATAGAATAGTTTGTATTGTGGACTCTTGGGCATTTTCTTTGTTTCAACATTGGACTCTTGTGGCAGTACTCCTATTTTTACTGGTGATGGGGAAGGTGGAAGTGGTTTTGCAGCAGCTGCCGCAGCTGCTGCAGCAGGCGGTGTATCTGGATTTGAGTTTGGTGTTGATCCGAACTTGGACCCTGAACTAGCTCTCGCTTTAAGAGTTTCAATGGAAGAAGAGAGAGCTAGACAGGAAGCAGCTGCCAAAAAAGCTGCAGAGGATGCTTCCAAACAGGAGAAAGGTGATGAGCAGAAGGCTAGTCCACAGGATACAACTATGACCGAGGGTGCTAGTGCAGGAGCTTCTGAAGCCAATAATAAGAAAACGGATTTGACGGTTGGTGCAATTTGTTGTTTTAGCCATGTTTCTTACTTGTTTTGTCATTTGCTTATTTGAATTATAAAATTAATTATGTAATTCATTTAAGTAGTTTGTAGGACTATCTGCTATAATTGTTTTGTCCAATAGTGTTTATTTTTCATTACCAGTATGTACATGGTTTGACTCTTTTAAAGGCTGTTATTCGAGCTAAAGTATCCTTAGTTCTACAGGATAGTTTTCCTTTTTGTTAGGTGGTGTAATTGAAACTTAAAAAAAGAAAATTGAGTCCGGGAGCTAGTTGCTAACTGAGAGTCTAAAGCATACCTTTGCCGTTGTTCAGTGCTAGTGACTTAAGTGTGACTGTGTCTGGGTTCTAGATGATCACTCAAGTGAATTTAATCAGAGAAAATGTACTCCATAGCATCATCATTGCTCAATTGATAATCGTAGCATCTTGTTTTGGCATCTTATAATGTATTATAATTATGTCCACTTTTACCATCTTTAGTATTATATTGTTTTCCCTTTACCATGTTTTCCACTGAGTATCTAGAAACATAATCTTTGTAAGCATTTTTTTTTAAACTAAAGCAGCTCTTTTGGATTCTATCATTACATTCTAACTGTTATGATGAGTACTGTCAGTTTGGGTAACTTGTGTCTAGCAACATGTTGCTTTTCTAGTTGCATTTCAACTTGATTAGCAACAAATCTGTTTAGCGAGCTGGTGTGAGTATGTTCTTGTCCTCTACCCCAAATAATTTGCTTCTGCTTGCTTTGTTTTGGATCAGTTCTCTTGTTTTGTTTTCATTCTTCCCACAAATGAGTGTCCTATAACAGTATGTGATATGCATGAGCTGATGTTCAATTGAAAACAGGACGATGAGAATGCTCTACTACAGCAGGCTCTTGCAATGTCAATGGACGATCCTGCAATTAGCCATGATGTGAGAGATACAGATATGTCTGAGGCAGCTGCTGATGATCCTGAGCTGGCTCTAGGTGAGTTTTACGCTTAATCGTTTTGTATTTAAACATGGGCGGGTATTTTCTCATTATGTTGATTGATGATTGATTTGATTCTGGAACTGAGAAAAAACGTTTCAGGGTCTGGCTATTTTTTCTCCGTCTGTTTTTTGAGGTGTCAATGATTTGACTTGTTTAATCATGTGTAATCATATTCTCTCTTTTTTCTTAATGACAACTCGTTCTGGTTATGGAGTACCTTTGCATCTGATAGAATTTACAGGAAAGCTTTAGTAGTTGTCCTGATCACATCGAGTTCTTGTCTTCTATTGTAGCTCTCCAATTGTCAGTAGAAGATAGCTCAAAGGACTCGGCAAGCCAGTCTGACGTCAGTAAATTATTAGCAGATCAGTCCTTTGTATCTTCTATCCTTGCATCGGTATGTCTATAGATCCTGAAAATTTCCATCTTGTTCTTTTAATGCTTGTTTGATTTGGCGTCAATCAAAACTGGACTTGCAATCATTGAAGCTAAAGTAAAAAGCCTCCATATCTTTTTAACTGATACGATTCAAAAATATCAGAAACTGACATACCATAAATGTATTAATAAAATGATTTGCTTCTGCAGCTTCCCGGGGTTGACCCAAATGACCCATCGGTCAAAGATTTACTGGCTTCTATGCAAAATCAGTCTGAGGTAGGTTTTCTTCTATGAAGAATAATCTGTATTCTCCTTTGTCCTTTATGGTGGGAAAATTTATTCATGTTCGACGGGCAAATTTGGTCATTATAACTTTGATCAATATTTGTTTGCTCGAAATTGTATGTTTTTCCCTGCAACCATTTAGATGAAGAGAAGGGTGAACGTGGTTAAAAAATGCCGATTTAAATACAACAGTTTCCAATAAATGGCAAAATTTATACGTGCAGGTGGAAATATAATATTTAGTTGACAAAATATAATTTTATACGAGTGATATATGAACACCTTTATGCTCAGTACTACAAATAACTAATTAAAATTCCAGACAGTTTTGGTACATTCCTGTATTAATAACAATTTATTGATTGTGCTGTCTATCAGCCTCAGCAGAAAAACGAAGACAAGCCACCAAATGAAGAGGAGAAAAAGTAATACTGATCGAGTCTCTTCGCTGTTTTATTTCTGTTCCTCTGGTGGCTTATAATAGCATGTTGGAAAGTGATTTTACTTGGGTGTTATTACCCTGCTGATTGAAACGGATGTATCTCGATTTAATACGGATGATTGAGTAGAGCATATCAGAAGAAAAAAAAATATTGTCAATGAGGGTATGAATCGATCACATGGTTTTATTAAGGAATACTTCATCATTTTAAAACATTGCAGAATCTAGTACATGGTTTCCTTTCCTTTTCCTTATCTGCATGTATTTATTTTAGTTCGAAAGTTTATGCCTAATGCTGAAACGTGGCATTTCCTAGTTCAACGCATAACCCATCCATATGAAAAAATTATTATAAAATTTACTTCTCTGTCAATGTTGTCCAATCATCGACAGCTGAACGGATTGGGCAGGTGAATTTGTATGTTAAGTGACTTGAATACCAAGCAAAAAGGATTGTATAAATTTGATCGATTTCCATTTGTATACGCTGCTCAGTTCTGCACTAGTTTTAGTTATACATTAAATAATTACTCAGCGGCTTGTGTTTAGTCATTATCTGTAATTCTTATGTGAATTTGGTTCACTGGGTTTTACGATTGACAAGGAATGTATTCGAGCAACCAATCTCTGGAGTTGGGCCCAGTGGTGTGAAGTTGTGTAAACTGAAAAAGGGTAAAACAACCATGAGAAGGAATTAGTCATCTAAATATGTATTCTTGATTGAATGGGTTTCATAAGTAAACAATCTTTCATTATTAATTTAACAAAATGTAAATGATGAAATGAAAAAAAAAAACACTCTTGAAATCACTTTAACTTGGACAGGAAATTTTACAGTTTTTCAGGAAATTTAAATATGTTCCTTTAAATTACTTCCATTTTAAGTTGTTTAATCTTTTAAATGTTCAGACAATATTAAATTTTAATTGTCTTGTTTGAATGAAGTATTCTAAATTGAAATTACTATCAAGTAATAAATTTACTACTTTAACTTTACATTAATCAAAATTAACTATTGCAAACTGCAACTGAAAAATAGTCCCGAAAAATCATGATAAACATCAATTGAGTACTGGATTATATTGATAGATAAATAATTTTAATAATGTGAAAGAAAAACTAATTTATATCAATATGGAGTAAAAAACTTTGATTTACCCCAACTAAAATTAGTCTCTTTAGCCGTGTCTAAAAAAAGAAGAAAAGCTTAGTTGACACTCATTGAAAGATAATCATGTCAATGTTGAGAAAACTTTGATTATTGTTAATTAGGAAATAACTTAACTTGTCTTCTAATAGATAATTGTAAAAAATAAAATAATCTTAAATGACATCAATTGAAAATAATATATGATGATGTTAATACAAAAATTGGGTTTAGAATATGGTTGAAGTTGGCAAAAAAATCTAACTTATTATTTTAGCTTAAAAATAACATTGATTTGTATGACACAGACTAACTTTAGTGATAACTATATGTAAAAAAGCTTTGCAATATAAAATTTTATGTCAATGATGAAGCCTTGACCTTAACAGACAATGATCTGCATTGAGCCAAAAATAATAAAGCATAATTCAAAATTTATTAGTTTTAGGTTAAATTAAAATGATCTAATTGTAATTATTCTTATAAATTAATTCAAAATTTCTGTCCTAATAAAGAATTTTATCATAATATTTTAGTTTTTTTAAACACAACTTAACCTTCTAAATACTTCTCATCTAAATCCAAGATAGACGTAATTTTACCTCTTTTATCTCGAGTACATCAGCTACTAGTTTGTAATTGACAATAAACTGAGTAAAGTTTTGAAGTGCACCCAGTAAAGCACGTGGGTTAGACCAATTGAATATTGTTTTGCTGAACCCAGATCATATCTAAAGAAACAATGTCTGCAACCGTGAAGGAAACACCCAAAATTATAATCTGTAGGAACCGATGTGAAGCCCGTGACAAAGTTAGAGTCGTGCTACACAGTGAAGATAAAATAAAAGTCTAGAAAGTTGTGAAATTCAAATTTTCAAATACGTCTGATAGATAAGTTAAGGAGATAGAAATTAATTAATGACCTAAATTCCATTTCATAGTTTCCAGGGCCGGCATTCTTAGTCATGGACCAATCATTACTTTATTTGTTGGGTCCATTGAGCTTTCTTATATCCTTTCTCTTTAGTATCACTTCAATGCCATAATCCTCACCAAAGTTTTGGACTCTGAAAATGGGAACCACTTTAGCTGCAAAAACTCTCTCTGCTTTTCTATGGCTTTTCTTCTATGCCACACTCGTTTCTTCCAAATACATCAGGTACAATACCGGCGCTACTATTGTGCCAGGAAAATTGAACGTTCACCTGGTTCCACACTCCCATGATGATGTTGGTTGGCTCAAAACCGTTGATCAGTACTATGTTGGATCAAACAACAGTATCCAGGTTAGAATCATAACATTCATTCGTGTTCGTTTTTAGCTATGGGAAATGTGAGTCTAAGTCTCATAGAGTAAGAAGTAAGTATGAGAAATTTAAGTGGAGTACAGAAAAATCATAAATTCATTATTTTAAAATTTTGAGTCAAGAGTGTGTCAATTGTACGATCGTTGGACTCATGTTTGGTTTCCGGTGATCCTATATCTATATATAATTCTCCACTTTTTGGACTTCACAGTATGTTTGATGAAACAGGGGGCATGTGTTGAGAATGTGCTGGATTCGGTGGTTGTGTCTCTTCAGAAAGACCCAAATAGAAAGTTTGTGTTTGTCGAAATGGTAAAACGAAAAATGTATCATAATATTCCATTTGTTGTCAATTGGACATAACATAATACTAGGTTTGGTTTGATCTGGTAAATGGTGATAAATGTTATTAGGCCTTTTTCCATCGATGGTGGGTGGAACAAAGTCCAGAAACACAAGAAGAAGTGAGAAAGCTTGTGGATGCGGGGCAGTTAGAAATCATGTTCGTGCCACATTTATCTGCTTTATTTTTATCGCATTCGTCTTTCTAAAAACTGGAGCTTTTTTGTTTTTTTTTTTTGTGGGGACCAGCGCACGTGTGTTTTTTAGTGTGAGTGAGAGATAAAGATTAGGGAATCTTGTTGCATGCTGCAGATGTGTGTTTTGACGTGTTTTTGTCGGCAGAAACGGTGGTTGGTGCATGCACGATGAAGCTGCAACGCATTACATAGACATGATTGATCAAACCACTTTGGGCCATCGATTTATCAAGGATGAGTTTAACAAGACTCCCACCGTTGGATGGCAGATTGATCCATTTGGACACTCTGCTGTGCAGGCTTACCTCCTTGGAGCTGAGGTACCAACATTTCCAATTCATTCATTTTTCGTTTTTCTTGTTTTCATTCTACGAGGCTGGCCGAAGAAACAAACACAAGACAATGGTGGTTCTTAATAGTTTCACAATCTCCATCGAAGTATATAAATAAATATAAATATCATTTTAAAAGTTTATTTTATAAAATTAAATTAAACTTAAAGTCCTTTCAACAATCATCGTAAAATTAACTTTAGTAAATGTTTTTTTCTTGAGTTTTGAAACTTTACTTTAACTTATTTAAATTTAAAATTACTATATTTAATTAAGTTTTAAATATCTTATAAATTTAAATAACTTTAATAATTTTTTATAAAATAAATTTTGTTTTCATATAAATATTTTGTGATAGTTAATGGAATGACATCACAGGTGCTTTTTTGCTTTTTTTCATTTCTAACATAGTGAACAACTCCTTCTTGAGTAACTCTTTTCTTCTTTAATCTCATGCGATCTATTAATCAAGTCACCCTTTTCCTTTAAAAAAGCAAGTTTAACGACTGAATTGGAAAAAAATTAGAAGGGAAGACATAAAATAATAGACAAATTAGAGATAAAAAGATAAAAATAATAATTATGTATTCTTTTTACGATAAAATCAAATAATAAAATACTTAGATGAAAAGAAAAATATTTTAAACATTGCATAAAATGATTCTTTTAATAACAAAAAACATTAAATTTATAAATTGGTTTAAATTTAAATAAGCCTCTTGTTTTTATTATTATTGAATGCGCACTGCATTATTTTTATTTACTGTTATTATTAGAAGGGTGTATATTAAGTTGGCATTTGGTTGGCTGCTTTATATTGAGAAAATAAAACCAAAAGCCAGGCTACATCTAAACCATTTTAGTTTTTGAATAATAATTATGTCATGATAGTTTTCTTTTACAAAATTTTAATTGATTATTATTGTAGAAAGATATCAACAATATTGAATTTTACTTTTACCTTTTGATGATTTTATCGAACAAAATTAGTTTTTTAATGAATTATACTATTAAAAATTTAAAATATTTGATGATTTTATTTAGTTATTGTAAACTATGGATGCTAAATATTGATTTTACATGGATAAAATTTATTGTAACTAAATATATTTGAATATATAAATTATATTTTAAATTTATAATAAATAATTACAATTTCCTTAAAAAGTTATTTCAATTATTTAAAAAAGAATTTAGAAAGAAGTAAAAAGTACAATGAAAATAAAATGTATAAGTTAGTTGTTGTAATATATTGGAACTTCTTATCATCTTGTTCATGTTCTTCTCCCATGATTTATAATGTGTATGGATACTTTGAGTTTTATCTAAAATGAACTGTGCTTCCACATGAATTGCATAATTGTGACTACTAATAAATGAAAAAAAAAATTAATCAATTTTACTTTGCCATTGCATGCAGCTTGGGTTTGATTCTGTACATTTTGCAAGAATTGATTATCAAGACAGGGCTAAGCGCAAAGCTGATAAGTCTCTTGAAGTTGTTTGGCGTGCCTCCAAAACATTTGGTTCTTCTGCTCAGATTTTTGCCAATGCTTTCCCTGTTCATTATAGTGCTCCAAATGGTTTCAACTTTGAAGTCAATAATGTTGATGTTAATGTTGTTCCAGTGCAGGTTCCAACACTAAACAAGCTAAAATGCTGATGCTATTTTGCACTTTTTGATATGCATATGCCTTATATATTTAACTTCATTTTTACACATGCAGGATGATCCTCTTCTTTTTGACTACAACGTTGAACAACGTGTCCAAGACTTTATTGAAGCTGCTATTACCCAAGTAATCTCATTCCATCCCAGAATTTTGTCACTAGAGTGGCAATTTCCCTATAGTGATTAATGAGTGTATCATTGTAGTGGGAATGAGGAAGTCACAAATTTTGAATATGACTCTTGAAACTGAGAGGTTCTCATTTCATATAACAATTAGCTTTGCTTGTGGTTAATTTAGGCAAATGTGACGAGGACAAACCATATAATGTGGACAATGGGTGATGATTTCCAGTACCAATATGCAGAGACTTGGTTCAAGCAAATGGATAAATTAATTCACTATGTTAATAAGGTGATGAATCATAATACATCGCAGCTATTGATTTTTATACATGTACTGTTTGATCATATTACGCTGAGAGAAAATGCATGCTTCCCTGTGTTTTAAATCTTCAGGATGGTAGAGTAAACGCTTTGTATTCCACTCCATCTATTTACACCAATGCCAAAAATGCTGCTAATCAAACTTGGCCTCTGAAAACTGATGATTACTTCCCGTAAGGATATACATGCTATTGTTTTGTTTGCAAACTAGCTTATTATCTCAACCACTGTTGCACATTCCTGATTATTTCTTATGTATATAGGTATGCTGATAGTGCTAATGCTTATTGGACTGGCTATTTCACCAGTCGCCCAGCCTTAAAGCGATATGTTAGATTGGCAAGTGGATACTATTTGGTATAATACTTCTTTGTACTAAACAAAATAAAATTGGATGGATTTTTTTCTTGTTTGCTCCCAAGTGTTCTAGTTAAATACAAGACATTGCTACAATTTTGATGCAGGCTACGCGTCAACTTGAATTTTTTGCTGGAAAGCAATCAGCTAAATACAGTACTTTTGGTCTTGGAGATGCTCTAGGAATTGCACAACACCATGATGCTGTCAGTGGCACTGCCAAACAGCATACAACCAATGACTATGCCAAACGACTGGCTATTGGAGTCTCTGAGGTCAGGATTAGATATTGTCTAAATTTTAAATTTGACCATATATTTTGTGTCCTGGATTCGTTTATATCGTTAAAGTTTCTAAAGAAAACAATGTTTTGTTATAGGCTGAAGCAGTTGTTAGTTCTTCCTTGGCTTGTATTACTAGTAAGAAATCAAATGGTCAATGTTCAGCACCTGCATCGGCTTTTGCCCAGGTAAAGTTTCAATTTCAAAGAAAAAACAATGTTTCTCTATGCTTGATATTTGTTACTCTTTTCCAAATGTCTTGCCAAAAAAAATGTCCAAGACATTTCTGTCAATGGTCCAGGCTTTCAGCTAAAGATAGATATATCTACAAGACTTGTTTACCATGATATGTTTATTTTGTATACGTAGATTATGTAGTTTGCCATATTCTTGATTCTTTAATTTTTTTTTTCATTACTGTTTGATCTGTTGGCAGTGTCAATTGTTAAATATCAGTTACTGCCCTCCTACAGAAGATAACATTCCAGACGCCAAGAGTTTGGTAACATTTTCTTAAGCTTTGATAATGAGTTCTGGTTAAATTCTGTCTATCATATGTTAATAATAATTATTTCCAGGTAGCTGTGGTGTATAATCCACTTGGATGGAAACGTACTGATATTGTCAAAATACCAGTGAGTACATGTCATTTACTTGCAAAATCATAATACATATGGATTCCTATTTTACTCTAAAGGTGGCATTATTTGCATCAGGTTAATGATGCTAATCTTGTTGTCCAAGACTCACTGGGCAATAATATCGAAGTACAATATGTAGATGTGGATGATGTTACAACAAATTTAAGAAATTTCTATGTAAAGGCTTATTTGGGGGTGTCACCAAAACAAGCCCCAAAGTACTGGCTTCTGTTTCAGGCGTCAGTACCTCCACTTGGATGGAGCACGTACTTCATTTCTAAAGCAACGGGAACAGGTACACTTCCACTTTTCTCCCATTTTCTAAGTGCACTAACCATTTATTTTTCCTTTTTGACACACTATTTTACCATCTGAGTCGTGGCTCAGTGGTAAAGGTTGCCTTGTGCCTCCGTATAAGGTTTGCCTTGTGACCACACCATTTATCACTCAAGGTACCACTAATTGTTGTGCTTTGGATCACCCATTAACACCATATGGACCTGATATGTTCAAATGCATTTGGTGAAACATAAGTCATGCATGTTTGACAACCTCTGGAAAGGCATTGCATTAGTTAGGAAAGAGGGAACGTTAAAGGGCAATTTTTCTTTCTTTGTGTTGGACTAATTGTCTGTTGGGCCTAATTTTAGTGTAAAAATATATGAGGTTCTGTTGAGAAGTCTATGTCTATATCCAAGATCCATTTGGATAAGTGCATCACAAGCTCCATTCAAAAACTCCAGTTTTTAGTTTAATTGTCGTGCTGAAAAGTATTTATGATATATTAACCAATTAAAACTCGTTTTTAGTTTAACTTTTGAGATAATTATCATAAAAGCTGACAACACTACCTACATGGATATTAGTTATTAGATGCTAGCATAACAAACCTTTACGCTGCTAGCTAGTGCATTCTAATTAAATTTATTAGTTTTTAGTACTAAGCATGCTTTTTTGTTGTTTCAATTTAAAAGGGTCCAGAACAAAAAACCTATCTAACCTCGGCAGTCAGAGAGGTGACACCATTGTCATTGGGCCCGGAGATTTAAAGATGTCCTTTTCCTCAACCTCTGGACAACTCAAAAGGATGTATAATTCTAGAACTGGAGTACGTATTTTGCAAAATTCATACAGCGCAGTAGTTCCCACTCATTGAACTTCAAATTGTCATATTCCATGATCATTTATTTATTTATTTTGACACATAATCACCATTTATTCAACAGAAGTTCCTGCTCATGACCATTTATTGTTATGCTATATTTTTTGTATTCTTGACAATATATTCTATTGAATTCATATGAATAAAAGTAATGTGTAGCAATAGTATGTTCAAGGCATATTTTCTCACTTATATTTTAGTTTTATTGATTTCATATTCTGACATATTTCTAAGGGTGTGATGGAGAGAGTATTTCACTATCTTAAAATTTTTCCCAGGTTGATATACCTATTCAGCAAAGCTATCTCTATTATGGATCTAGTGAGGGTGATAGTGATCCTCAGGTGTGTGATTTATTTGCACATATAACTCATTCCAATAACAAATTAAATTAGTACGATGTATGCGTCAATGATGTGATTTCTTCCACAGGCGTCTGGTGCATATATATTCCGGCCTAATGGATCCCCTCCAACTATCATTTCAAGATCAGTAAGTTCTTTCCATGAATCTAGTAACATCTGAGATTAGTTTTATATAAAATAGAATTATTTATATGAACTCTAAATGGACAACGAGATATTCACAAAAAGTTCTAACAAAGTATCATGGTTTTCTATTTTCTAGTAGTCTTACAACATGCCTTTCAATTTCTTTCTAAGATTCTTATATATCTAATACTACATCTATAGTCTCTATATTTGCTTTTTGATTTATTTGATGTGCAGGTGCCCACCAAGGTAATCCGCGGACCACTAGTTGATGAAGTTCATCAGAAATTCAGCTCTTGGATTTATCAGGTCAGTACCTCAGCAGAATTATTAAGTCAGGGATGCAAAAAGTATTTTGCATTCAGAGTCCTTTAAAGATTATGCTTTTTGTTTAACTTATATCGTCTAGTCCCATATATTCTATGTTGTAATAAATTTATGAATTTCAAGATACAACAGTGAAGGCTGAGTATTAGTGTTTCTTGGCTTCGTTTTTATTGAGGCAATTAAGTGATACACAATCTAGATCTTTAAGGGAGTGAATGCATTCAGGCAGGGACCTTATCACATTATCTTGATTGATGACATTTATAACTAATTTTAGACTGTAATTTTGAGTTATTCAATAATCAATGACTACAAATTGGTAGAAGGAAAAGAAAAAGCGTTATAGTGGAAAAGTTGCAGCTCATTTCTTTACTTTCAGATCATTAAGTTATAGATTTTGACAGATGTCCAATTGACTGTAAATGATACTTGAATTGAATATTTGAATGCCTCTGCTTTGTCTTGAATAACCTTTTCCTTCTATTTGTTTGTTTACTTTTTAGGTTACTAGGCTTTACAAAGACAAAGACCATGCTGAAGTCGAATTCACTGTAAGTTGGATTGTCTGGTCTTATGAAGCTTATGTTAATTGGCCTAACATGGATTCCGTAGGCTGGAGTTGAGAAATAGCAAATAATAAGGTTCTGACCTGAGTTTATTTATGAAGATTGGTCCAATTCCTACTGATGATGGAGTTGGAAAAGAGGTGGTCACACGAATGACAGCAAATATGGCCACAAACAAGGAGTTTTATACTGATTCCAACGGCAGAGATTTTCTCAAACGAGTAATTTTATACATTTTTTTCTTTCTTTATAATGAAATACTCTAGATCTAGGGAAAAATTGCAATATGACCCTTAAAACTGTCATGCAGGTTCGAGATCATAGGGATGATTGGCCCCTTCAAGTAACTCAACCAGTTGCAGGAAACTATTACCCAGTAAAATTCTTTAACACTTAATTTCATTAGGATTTCAGGTTTTAATTGTAGATAATGTCAGGGAATGTAAGACTGGAAAATTAAATAGAAGAACTTGAGAGAGAGGGAGTGGCATATGTTAGTTCTATTGCTCCAAAGTTGATAGGTTTCTACAATGTTGATAAAATTTATATAAAACCATTCTATTTGTTTTTTTCTCTGTCCAGCTTAATCTTGGAATTTATACCAAGGATAAGAAATCTGAGTTCTCAGTCTTAGTTGATCGTGCCACTGGTGGGGCTAGCATCAAAGATGGTGAGGTGGAATTGATGCTTCACAGGTATTAAATCTGTCTTTTAGTCTAAATCAGTAGTATTTTACTGCAAACAAAATATATATTCACATAATTTTTACCACTCAAGGCGTATTCTTCACGATGATGGTCGAGGAGTTGGGGAAGCACTCGATGAACAAGTTTGCGTGAACAATAACAAAACATGTGAAGGACTAACAGTATGGCAATCTCATTAATTGATTTATATTTCTTAGCATCCTCTTTATTAATGGATTGAGTGGCAAATTCAGTTTTCTTTTGTGAAAGACGTGAATTGAAACACTCTCTTTCACCAACTTGGTAGAAAAGCTAGAAAGTTGAAATTGACTATGTTTTCCTTTCTTCTATCTATATAAAGTATATCTCTTTCTTTTCCTGTCATATCAGGTCAGAGGAAATTATTATATCAGCATAGACAAACTTGGAGCTGGTGCACGCTGGCGCCGTACAACTGGTCAAGAAATCTATTCGCCATTCTTATTGGCTTTTACACATGAGGTATGATATGACAGTTGCATGCACTTATGAATTTATGATCATCAACATATTAATGATATCTTATGGGGTGTTTACTGATCAGAACTCGGAAAGTTGGAAGTCCTCACATTGGACCAAAGGAACAATCATGGACCCAAATTACAGCTTGCCCCCGAATGTTGCTCTGATAACTCTTGAGGTAGAACAAATGCTGAGGATATCTGTAACTGTAACACTTTTGACTATCTCTCTCTCTTCTAACCAAATTTCTTTTGCAGGAGTTGGATGGTGGAGTTGTGCTTCTCCGTTTGGCACATCTCTATGAGGTTAGTCTATACAAGATATTTATCACATATAACTTCAGATGAACCGAGCCAAATTGATAAATACATGTTTTAGTGTAATTCAGTTTGGTTATGTAATACTGTAATATCTCTCAGTTTTAACTAATATCATGTTTTCGCTGTGATTAGGCAAGTGAAGATGCTGAGTATTCAACTCTAACCAAAGTAGAACTGAAGAAGCTGTTTGCCAAGAAAACGGTACATAGATATTCTTTCACCCTTAAGAAAAAGGGTTTTCCTATTTTTCTTGTCTTTTTGATGCACATAGTTTTTTAGATTAGCATATAATTTGGATTGCTTTTGTGCTATAAAACTTTGTCTTTCTAGTTGTAACGGGTGATGGTGTTTTATTATGCAGATAAAGGAGTTGAAAGAGGTAAGTTTATCAGCTAACCAAGAGAAGTCAGAAATAAAGAGAATGACATGGAAGGTTGAAGGAGACAATGGAGAAGAACCTCAAGGACTTAAGGGTGGCCCTGTCAGAAATCCTAATTTCGTTGTTGAGCTTGGCCCCATGGAAATACGAACTTTCCTATTGAAACTTTAAAATACCTCAAGTCATCATTGATGATTTTATTTGAAGAAATAAACATTGAAATAGTTCTGTCAGTGAAGTAAACATGTTTGATGTTTTTATCTTTTATCTTCAATTTCTAATTGCAAAAGGTTAACCAAATCCCATATTTTATCTCCTTTTTCGTAAAGTATCTGTAACATATCAAATATTTGGATAGTAAATTTTGAAATGAAAAGTGTGTTTATCTCGAAATTATATATAAATTTTACATTCAGGAGTTGGTACCTTATTATCTTTATTATCCATGAAAGTTAATCTTACTTTCTCAAGTTTTTGTACGGTGTGAAATGAGTCATATTATCAAGTAATTGATGCATTAATATACTGTATAGACAGTAGTGAGTCAGGAGCACTTCAATATTATTATTATTATTCTAATTTTACGTCTAAGGACTAAAAAATATTTAATCATAAATATTATTATATAAATAAGAAAATTAATCTTAAGATAAATTGATGAAGTACAGTCGCAGACTTCCTTATCATGGCGAGTTGTTTGTTAGGATTTGTTTAACATATTTTAGAGAAGTCAATTTTGGGTTGGCTATTATTCTAGCTCTCTTATTAAATGTCTTTCAATGTTTTCTTTTTTACGATTTTGATATTTCTTATTCTATACACTTTATTTGACATGGAGAGCCTACCAAGGTAATGGACCCCTACTTGATGAAGTTCATTAGAAATTTTGGGGATTGGATTTGCCAGGTTGTTAGAACATTAGTAAAATATTTTTATATATTTTATGTATTATTTTTCTCTTGTGCAAGTCAAACATATTTTATCTTGTGATAAAACACATCATCAATTCAAATAAACACATTCTCATGCAATCATACTCCACCATAAAGAGTATCACTTGGAATCAAGTTGTCCCAATAATTTGTACTTGAAATCAAATTATCTCAAGAATTTTCACTTGGAATCAAACCATCCCAAGAATTTTCACTTGGAATCAAACTATTTCAAGAATTTTCACTTGGAATCAAACCATCCTAAGAATTTCCATTTGAAATTAAACCATTCAAAGAATTTTTACTTGGAATTAAATCATCCCAAGAATTTCCACTTCAAATTAAGTCATCCCAAGAATTTTCATGCAACCTGCATCAATGCTAATGCTAACCAATGTCTGTGTATAATTACCACCTTGCATAAATATTAGCCAATGTTCGCGCATAAACACCACACATCCTTCATCAAAATCATGCCACAACCCATGATGCAAAACCACCAAACGTTGCGAAAAAAGGCCACAGATCAAGCGTTCACACTATGCAGCCACCGTGTCGTCTGACTCCCTCGCCGGAGACGCAACACCTGTCAGCGTAGCACCTTCTTGACTCTTGTCAAAACAAATTTGTAAACCGCAAAGCACTTCCTTCACGCACATGCCGCAAAACATGACTCACATAGATCAAATCTCCATCCTAGATCACTCACTGGGCCATGCAAGCACCAATTGTGACATCCTTCACAAATCCAAGAGCATCTCGCCACACGCAAACTCTACTACAAATCCAACATGACTCACAGTTCTTGCACCTCCAAGAACCCAGCTGCAGATTCACCACGTCAACACAACACTGACAATGATCCTTCCATCAAAATTCTCATAGCAACTTCAGCAACCAAGGATGATTCTCCAACAACAAAAAATTAATCTTTTCTGATATGGAAGATCAAACTATGCTGCAACCACAGAACATACTAAGAAAAATCCTATCAAACCATAACTCTGATACCACTATTGGGAAAACCACATCATCAATTAAGAACATTGCCGTTTTTATCCCAAGAATCACTCTATTAATAGAGAAATAAGATTAATCTAGAGAACACAAGAATCAAGAATATAACGTTGAAACTCCAGATACGGAGAAATACCACAATCACATAGAATAATCATTATGTACAAATTTGTACAACACACAGTAAACACTCTCAACTCTTTGACCCCAAGTACACCACACCCTTCAGAGCAAAAAGTTAGCTACACTCTGTTACAATAGAATAAGAAAAGTCAAACACTAGCTCAAAATGTATTTAACTTGGGGCAAAGAACATCATGGACTTAGAGCCGATTATATAATCACTAATACTCACCCTCTTGGTTATCCTAAACGATATGAGATTTTTTAAGATATGTTATTTTCATCTGTCCAACATAAACGAATACGTACATTTCTTTGGATTATGCTGATAAATGTCATTGATTTAATATAGAAAATTTTGGTCATTGTCCGGGAAGAAATAACTGCAGTGGAAAAAGTTGAAACTTATAAGCAAAACACATTTAAGTTCATTTTAAGTTATAAACTATAATATTTGCAAAAGTTGTTGTATTCATAGTCTGAATAAATACATTAATGCCTTTGCTCGGTCATGGAAAAACCTATCTTGCTATTTATTTAGGTTTCTTTCTAGGCTTTACACAATACAAAGACCTTGCTGAAATTGAATCGAATGTAAGTTGCATTGTGAGGTTTCAGGAAAACAAATATGTATTAGAAATTTAAGTGTAAAAATTAAACTAAAAAGGGTGTAAAATATTAATAATCAATCGTTCAGTCATTTGAAATATTAATGAAGAAATTTCGAAATTTTTAGTTATAATATATTTAATTCTGAACAAATTTTTAGTTATAATTTTTATTAAAAAAATATGATCAATTACTTACTAAAGAAAAATAACAGTGACTTAGCGGAGTCAGAAAAACAAAACAAAACAAGTTCCTCAGCGACATCTGACGCGGGAAATTTCCGCTGCAGTTAACAAATCATTTCGCTGAGCGCCACGTGTCGTTTCACCGCTGTCAGTTTGTTTTCCGTTTCTGATCCAAATCCACACAACGGTAACGACCTTGGAAGTTGGAAGTTGGAAGTTTGAAACTCCGTTCATCAATGGCATCTGAAAACCCTAACCAGAAAAACTCCCTCTATCCGCAGGTAATAGTCGATGTAAAGCCCGAACCATGTTCTTCCAACCCTTCCTCCAATCTCTACCCCAAAATCGACAAGGTCGAAAACCTCCTCCCGAACGACTTCAGCCCCTCCGCCCCGCCGCTCGCCGCCGAGGAGGTTCTGATCAAGGTCCCCGGCGCCATCCTCCACCTCATCGACAAGGAATGCAGCGTGGAGCTGGCCTGCGGCGACCTCAAAATCATCTGCCTCCGCCAGGGACCGAATGCAGTCGGCTATTATGCAAATGTGGGCGATATACAGTGGCCGATGGCAAAAGACGAGGCGGCGGTAAAGGTGGACGACTCGCACTACTTCTTCTCCCTCCACATGCCGGCGGAATCGAAATCAGATTCCTCCAGTGATGAGGAGGAAAAAAGAGGAATATTTCGCCTCCGCCGGAGCCGGACGAAGAAACTCAAGGACTCCGTTCCCAGCGTGATGAGCTACGGCTTAACGATAGCGTTGAGGGGGCAGGAGGATTTGCTGAAGGAGTTGGATAAGGTGCTTCAGGAATGCAGTGCTTTCTCGGTGCAGAAGGTGTCGGAGGAGGCGAAGAAGGAGGGGGAGGCGTTGGATGCGTCGGTGGCGAGGGAGGTATCGCCGGCGGATCTGCAGACGGAGGAGAAGAGGGAGATGATGGAGGAGAAGTGTGCGGCGTATTGGACCACGCTGGCTCCTAATGTAGAGGATTACAGTGGAACTGCTGCGAGACTTATTGCGGCTGGTTCTGGACAACTGGTGAAGGGGATTTTGTGGTGTGGGGATGTGACGGTGGAACGGTTGCGGTGGGGGAATGAGATCATGAAGACAAGGATGGCTCCGGGTACACAGGAAGAGATTAATCCCGAAACCATGAAGCGGATCCAAAGGTCACCACTGTGTTCTTAATCAATCTTTCAATGGGTGTGCTACTCTGTTTGAACATGAACATTGAAATAAATAACTGATTTTTATATAGGGTTAAGAGAATGACCGAAATGACAGAGAGTGTAGCAAATGGGGTCCTCACTGGGGTTGTGAAGGTCTCTGGATATTTCACTAGTTCACTGGCAAATTCAAAAGCTGGAAAGAAAATTTTCAGCCTTCTACCTGGCGAAGTCGTGCTTGCATCATTGGATGGATTCAGTATGTCACTTATCCTAAACGAGAGTATCCATCTTCTTTGCAAAGCATTTGATAGATTTGTTTTGTGAATAGGCAAAGTGTGCGATGCTGTTGAAGTAGCAGGAAAAAGTGTGATGACAACGTCAAACACTGTTACAACGGAGCTTGTGAGTCACAGGTAAAGTGTGTGTGATAATAAAAAATAGGTATTGAAGAAAGTATGAGTATGAATTTGATGATTGTTGCAGATATGGAGATGAAGCTGCAAAGGCAACAAGTGAAGGATTGGGTGCTGCTGGTCATGCTGTGGGAACTGCTTGGGCTGCATTTAAGCTTCGACAGGCTTTGAATCCTAAGAGTGTTATAAAACCTACCGCACTCAGCAGATCTGCGGCTCAAGCTGCTGCCGCTGAACTTAACAGTAAAATGGCCAAGTGATTTCTCCCGTTAGTTCTTCAATTAAGCTTTGCCCAGGGCTCATTCATAACAACTATCGATTACCACTGAATTTTATTTTATTTTAGTTTTCTCCTAATCTTCTTTTGAATTTTTAATTCTGATTTATAGGCTTGTGATACCGGATTTATGAGTTCTATCTGTTCACTTATCCTTCCTAGTACTCTTATTATGTGACTAATGTCTTTTTTCGATGAACGATGAACTGCTGTCATACTTTCGTCTACCATCAACCAGTGAAAGTGTAAATTACTAGAATTGGATTAGCAGTTTGCAACATGTCATAATAATGCAAACTTTATTGTCTTCATTGTATTTAGAAAAGCAGCATGTCATAAACACAGACTTTATTATCTTCATTGTACTTAAAGCAAGAGAAAGTGATAAATTTTATGGGATATTTCTTTTTCTTGTTGATTGATAGAGTGGTATCAGAATTTCAGACTTTGTTCACAGCCCAAGTTGCAGAATAAGATAAGATTTATTTTTGTGCTTAAAATTGCAACAAGCAGTTCCCTCCACTTCAGGAGTAAGAAGAAAAAAATTGCAATAAATTTTGACATTTTGATTCTATTCCAGTCTATTTCCTTTTCCTTCCACTAAATTTATACTCATAGGGTAAATGAAGATATCGAATACTTACTTTAAGAAGAATACAATGATGTAAAACGTTTGTGAACATGTAGAAAAAGGCGAAAAAATAAATGTTCTATTATGAGTTACTTGAAGATTGGGAGCTTTACCGAGTCAGCAATCGCGTTAAGTGTTTTCACTTTATAATTAGATAGTGATGTCTTTAATTATCGAAGTAGTCAAAAGGGAATAAAAGAAGGCATGCATACCATTTGGTCCAAATTCCAATCAATACAAGTTTTTCTTGATTTGGTGCTCAAGGTAAGCGTGTAGAATAAGATGAGTGATTCATTGAACACACTAGTAGTTTTGTTAGATAATGTAAATTTTAGGGCTTTAATTATAACTGTTTTATAAAGTGTATATTATTTTCGGTGTGTACCCGGTAAATTAGTGTGACTTACTAGTTTTGATAAAATATAAAAATTGACAAAACTGATGATGTGTTCACTTAAACGGATTTATTATTAGGAGGAATTAGAGAAGCATTAGTGTGACTTACTAGTTTTGATAAAATATAAAAATTGACAAAACTGATGATGTGTTCACTTGAACGGATTTATTATTAGGAGGAATTAGATAAGCATGATTTGAGGATGAGTTACATGTTTCTTTCTAAGCATTTGAGAGAGAGGGAAAAGAAGGAATAGGAAGATTTCCTAATTTTTGTATCTCTCATTGTTACATATGATTTGAGAAAAATTATCATTATGTCATCGATTCATTTTTTCTTTTCACATGTTAATTTACTAATAATGTTGTATAATTATGATAATAATATGACTTTTAAAATTGTCTTAAAACAATAATAAATATCCAAAATTTCTAAATTGTATTCTTATTATTATTATTATTATTTTATTAAAATATAATTTTTAATTTATTCATTTAAATATTTTTATAAAATAAATATAACATTTAAATATAATTTTAGATTATTTTCGGTATATCAAAGACAATTTGATAATCTTGTTTTTCTTTTAATTAAATTTAATTTTTAATCTATTACATCAATCAAATCATTCATAAATTTTACTCTTAAGTTTAGTCGCTTTCACTTCCAAATCCTTAAAATAAAAAACACAAGCCTCACTTTCTAAACCAGTCAAATTTATTTTCTCCTTCTCTTTCAAATCAATCCTAACAAGTGAACATATCTAAAGTAATTTTAGTCTGCGCCTGAAGATAGAAAAAATAAAATATTCTTTTGTATGTTTTGAACTGAGAATGCAAAGCTTTACATTGAAATTATTGAAAAAATTGACCCCAGAAACTAATTTTACCTTTTAATAATACTTAAAAATATAATTAACAAAAAATATGAATATAGTAAGGGTAAATACTTTGTCAATGACCCCTTTTTGGTTCAATTATCTCATTATGAAGCTTAATTAATTAATATTAAGATAAGTAGGGGGTTACGTGAGTGGTGTATATCATTTAGTTGATGATGACACTTCCTAATTTTTCTTTTGGGTGCAAAAGGGACCAGATGTGCCCATTATTGGACTATCACCTCTTCTCATTAATATGTAACATCCAAAACAAAACTTGTAAGTTTATAAATTTAAATTTATTTCTTTCAAAGCAAAATAAATATTTTAAAAACTATAAATATAAATATTTAGACAACATAGCTACATATGTTTTTTTTATGTCTCTAATCTTATTTATAACATCATTTTGAATTCAACATATTTATAAAAATACATACAACTTATAATTAATTTTCTCACTGCAACCTACATTATTAACATGATCTACTTATATTGTTCAAACTATATTTGTTTCAATTTAATTATGTAAAGCACTATAAACTTGTCAAAGAATAACATAGCATCTTAAAACCAATTTCAAATATCTCATAAATCAAACTAACATCAATAACTCAATCCAAACTAACATATATTATCAAATCAAAAAAGAAATAATTAAACCGAATACATCATTGATCAATTATAATGCACAATTAATTTTCTTTATAGATAATCCTTTATAATAATACCTATTCAAGTTTCAATTTAACAATAATAATATCAAAATTAAATGCATAAGTGTTTTATTCTAAAATTTTATCTCACTAAGTTTCATCATTAGTAAATCTCTTGTATTAATTCTTATTCAAGAAATTGCTCTAAAAATTTAGGAAAACTGTAATTTGCTACACAATTTACAAATTAAATGTATCACACGATCTAAAGTCAGTGAAATTTTATTTATTTGACTCAAATTTCACTTGCAAACGCATGAATTGCACCCAACAATAAAAATAAGAAAAAAAACATATATAAAAAAAACTTATTCAACCAAAATTTAATAAGATCATATATTGTTCTATAATATATTATCTAACAATTTGTGTGTTAAGATAAAAACAAAAAACAAAACAACTTGATAAAGAAAAATTAAAAGTTTAGTATTTTAAAAATAAATTATTTTAAGTAATACAAAATAAATTTATTTTACATTAACCTCTGTAACTTTTAAATATATTTATTATTCGTTTAACCTAAACTATAAAATGTTCTTTACATAAAGATGTTTCACTTACATGAATCCAAATTTCACCAATATTTTTCTTACACATTTTGATCGAAATATATATTTTATTAGTAGATAAGTGTGTTCGACATCGTTAGAACTTGGATTCTATGCTAATTTTTTTTGTTAGAATTTCGACATTTTAAAATATATTAAAAAAATATTTAAAATATCAATACAGTATATTTTTAATACAACACAAAAATAATCAATTCAGAATCTGGAATTGCACTCATGCTTTTAAAGTATGTCAAACTAAATTTCTGTCTGGTTATCGACTCTTGAGATTGTATCGAATCAAATGTTTAATATTTAGGACTTGCTCACCTACTTGGAAGAAAACCATGTTTCCTTAGTTATATATATTTTATAACCTTCATCATACTGTGTCATATATTAGTCCTGCTTATAATAATTAGTGCTGAAAATCTAACCAGCTTTTTTTTTTTTTTTATAAAACTTATTGATTACTTTTATTTATATAAAAATAATGTTAATTTTAATGTGGTCGCATCATCGTAGGAATTCGAACTCATCATCCTAAATGAGTTAAAACAATAGTTGACAATTGATTTTGAATAAACTAAATTACAATTTTGGTCAACTTTAATTTTTTGATTTGAAGTTTGAATTCACATTTTTTTAAAAAAAAAAATGAGGATTTTTATTTAATTTTTAATTTTAAGTATATTTATTTTTATAAATTAATTATTTTTTTATGGTATATTAAATTAATATATAGGGTTTAATTAAATCATGATAAAATATATTTTAAGATTGTAAAAATTTAAACTTTTTAAAACATGAGAAACAAGATAAAAAAAATAGAAAATAATATCATAGATAAAATTTATAATTTAACCTTAAAAAGTAAACATTTAAGGTGAATGTATAATTTTAAATAGAGGATAAGCATGCCTTAACTATCTTGATCAAAAGTCAAAACCATTGTCCAACTCTTATGGATATGATGAACTGTTTTTGCAATTATAAACCCTCTTGTGTCATATGACAGCCCCACAACCATATAATAAATTAAAAAAATAGAAATATTATTGGGGTTAAATTGAACTACTACCACTACTATAATTAGCTGAATTAATTGCTTGAAAAAGAAAAAATTAGCAACCTGTACATAATTGTCATCTTTGATAGTATTAACAGTTTTCTCATAGTCAGAGATTATTAAATTTCTAGAAATGAGGAGCTTTAATGACCATTAGTTATTTTCCATCACACTTGTTAGATTAAAATAAATATATTTTAATGTTATTAGATTTTTTTTTTCAAAAATTTGTTTTATTTTTTAAGAAACCTTAAAAATTTTAAAATGTTTATTTTGTATAAAAAATATTATTTAAAAATTTCAAAATATATTTTTATCTTTATAAAATATATAATATGAATTTATAATATAATTAATCAATAGAAATAATTATTCTAGTGATCAATATAAAATTAATTAATTATACTTTAATCAATGTAGTTTTCCATAAGACACTCCTTAGTATTTTTTCTAGATAAAATTCAAATTTTATCATTCTATTCTAAATAGTGGTCAGAGTGAGATATTAAACTGATCAGGATGAAATTATACAAAATCTAAAAATGAAAAAGCTTACACAGCTATTTTATACATAAAAGATGTATCAAATATTTAAAATAATTGTATAATTATTTTTATATTCATTGCAATCGCAAAACAATTTTACTGTGATAATGAGAAATAATCTCCATCACTATTATTGACACCCCTCCTATGGCCTATAAATATAAAAACTTACTCTAACAACCAATTATTCTAAGACTCTAAAAATAAAGTCCATATAAAATGTACAATGCTTTACTATTCGATAATAACATAATAATGTAAATAAGTTTTATAATATTGTCAAATAACCATATAATTGTTTATTATTTAAAAAATTTCTAATACGTTCTCTCAAGATAAAAGATTGAATATTTTTTTACGTGAAATTTGATATTTATAAGTACTTTATCATGAATAATTATAATATTGGATGATACAATAATTTAATAATTTAAATAAATTTATATTTAAGAGAAAAATAAATTTTAAGTTTAACCCAATCTCATAAAATTAATTAAAAAAATTATGTTTAGATATCACCTTATCTTTTATCAATGTGAAATTTCTAACCTCTCTCACACTAAACATTTACATTTCGAATATAAGACTAAATATTAATAAGTGATGCAATAAGACTTTGATATCATGTGTCTAATAGACCTAACAAACAATAAATATTCCGATAACCAACAATAAAATAGGTTGACCAAATAGCAAATTTTATTAAGATAAACTTTAATTCACAATTATAATACAATATTAAAAGTTAGATTTTTGAAAATTGATCTCTAAGATAAGATTAACATATCTTAAAAATTACTTATAAATATAATATAATGTAATTTGACATATTTTTTCTAATCGACGTAAAATTATTAACAAAAGGTGAAAAATATTATTCGTTATTTCACTGCTGGTGAACAAAATAAAATTGAATTCCCTGTAACCCTCATACCTAAAATTTGCACCTCACACTGGACCTTAGGAATGTAATTCCTTCATGCCCCCAAACAATTGGTATCTGCATTCAAAAGAAGGAATAGAAGTTCAAAATTTGATTTGAATGTGACACCTTTGTCCACACCCTTAGTGATCAAAGATTTTGCATATCTTTCATTTGCTTGCTGCCTTACTCCCAATATGTTTGTGTATCAATAATAGTAAATTATAAACTGTTACAGCACCATAATTTGCAGCCATGGAATTTCAGTGGTCGACACAGTCAACTTGGAAAAATGCCTTCACTATGTCTACATGTCATTGTCCTAACTTCCAACTATTCTATCAAGTGCCCACAACTTAATTTGTCTCTTTTGTAAAATACAGAAGAAGGACCCAACTTGAGAACCACATTATCACAATCAGGGTACTGTTTCAGGGAACAAAGAATTGCAAGTAGAAGAGCTTTGAGCATGTAAAAAATTAAAATGTGCACACAACTTGTTTGTAGTATAATCCCAATGGTATTTGTGTATGATCTTCATGATTTGGTTCTTGATATCTTCTCCTTTTGACTATGCAATGGAAATGGAATACTATGGAGGGTGTCATCAAGCAGTTCAGTTTTCTCCCACTATACACCATTATAGAGCTTAACCCTCATCTTAGTTAGTGCTTCAATTCATATTATATTGTACGAACACTGCAAAAAGGGTTTCTATGGAATAGTGAGTTGGAGCACAAAGGGTTTGTGTTCTAGAGGACTCAATTTCTGGTTTCTGTTCCCTCATTGTATCACCTAAAAATTCTTCTTGTGGTTATCTCATGTCATTTTTATATTTTGTGATGAGAATTACATCATGTTTTGGTTACCAGCTACCACCGATTAGCACAAAAAAAAAAAAAACATAATACACATGTTTGCTTTTCTTGCTTGACATTATCCTTTGCGATGAGGGTGTTTATCAGATTTTAGGAATTACACCTGACGTATTTTGAAGCTACATTTCAGGTCATTCAAAGTTCTTTTAATAATAATAAAAATATAATTTAAAGAAAATAATATTTGTCATATCAAGGTTTAAGAATTTGTCAACTAATGATCACTTAACATACATGTCGAAAAGAATAACAATATGAAAATTTTATTGAAATCAAAACTGATAAAGTTTTATCTATAAAGTTATAGAAACCATGAAGTTATTTAAGCATAGAAGAAGACAAGTGTGTTTTCCTATATGACCAGATTAAATGTGAAGAAAATTCATAATATTTAAATAGCATTACAAATATTTGGAAGCTACATCTATGTATCTATATGGATTTCTCTCGTTTGGTGTCCATATTTTTGTTCAATTTTATTTGTAAGTGATTTTTAAAATTTTTTTTATTTAACTATTTTTTAATTTAATTATTTTTAAATTAAATAAATAAAAATCATCCATAAAATAAATAAAAATTATCAACATTTGAATTGAAAAAGTCATATTAACTTTAATATTATGGTATTAAAGTTACGACAGTCTGATTCTTGAGTGATAACACTTGAATATAAGATGTATGCCAACTAAAAAAAAACAGAGAGTATTACATACACAATAATTGTGAGGCATATTGACATTAAACTCTCAATAACTTTTTCCTAACATTTTGTTGAAGATATAGTAGTATCAAGAAAATGAAAACTTTTGTGCTTTGGCTATTATGTGGTTTTGCTCCTTTCCTTTTATTTTTTTACCATAATTTATGCTTTGAATAGGCAACACATTAGGCTAGTAGAATTGTAGTTGTTGTTCTGATTTTTGTGTTTTATTTGTGCACCCAAAAGCTTCTATTGTAAAACCACTCACACATACACATCCAAAAGCATGTGTTAAAAGACCAACCAACCATAAGTCACTTCTTCTTGCAGACCAAATTTAAATTGAATGAATAAAATAAACATTCATTTAAGATATATTGTGCTACTTACTTTATGATGCAAAAAATAATTTGGTATGAATGTTTTTTCTCCGTTCAAGTTTGTATAAAAAATGTATTCTCAGTTTTCCCAACAACAGTAAAAGTGGAGCAGAAGAATAATGTAGGATTAGAAATAGAAAAGAAAAAATAATTGGGATTCGTTGACCCTTACATTAGTTCCCGGCGAAAGGTTCATGATTGAAGAGAAAAGAGAGGGTGGGCACCACTGCACCCGATTCATGGTATCCAAACCCAGACACGACACGAGTATGTTCCTCGGCCATGGTTCTTCCCTTTGTTCCCCAGTAATGTAATGTAATGGCCACATTTATGGTTCAAATTATGCCAACAGTCCAATTGGGCCAAGCCTTAGGAAGTGGCAAATGTGGCATAAATATGGATAAGGAAAGCATAAGGAATAAACAAATCACATCCTCTCTTTCACTTTTACTCACACTACCACGACATGGAAGTACAATTAGCATAATTCAAAGGACCAATCATCTTTCAACAACACATAATTCATACTTTTCATTTCTTTTTCTTATTACATTTTATTATGCATATTTTGTTCCAATAATATAATTTTAGTCCTTCTAATTAAAGTATCTTATTTTATTTTATATATAGTAGATAAAATTGTTAGATTAAGAACTGAACTTTAAACCTAATTTAATCTTATAAAAATGATATGTAAGGTGAGATTTATTATAAACTCGTTTTATCTCTAGTCGATATGTGATCTCTAACACACGTTATTCGATATATATATATATATATATATATATATATATATATATATATATATATATATAT
>Ga0099822_1001256_pt1 | contig 28930 bp, 14 predicted proteins | sample CowpeawhiteBW_FD_76839 | JGI IMG/M metagenome (GOLD analysis project Ga0099822, IMG submission 76839) | Root nodule microbial communities of legume samples collected from California USA - Cow pea white BW | ecosystem: Host-associated > Plants > Roots > Nodule | place: USA: California | collected... | reverse complement strand
TTTAAGGTATTTGGCATCGAAGAAAATCCTCCTAATATTGAATATTTCATAATATTATGTTTTCTTTACCGTAATTTTTTTTTTATAAAAATTAATATTGAAGTAGTTAGAACACGGGTACGGGTATGGGTACGAGATTATACCCGTTACCCGGTGGGGATGGGGATGGGAAAAAAGTTTGATACCCGTTGAGTTTAGGTATGAGGATGAGGATGAATTTTTTATGCGGGGATGGGTATGGGATAGCGAAACCCGTCTCCGTCCCGCCCCGTTGCCATCCCTATTTATAAGTAGTTCAAAAGCTTTTGCTTTTCTAAAGGCTCTTTACTTTCATCATTCTTCTAAAAAAACAAATTACTTATTCTTTAATAGAGATTTTATATAGTAGGGGTTTAAACTAACTTCTACTATTAAAAAAGTAAAAAATAAATAAATAAATAATCCTGGCAAACATACCTTAGTTGATTATTTTATTTCCGTCTTTGATAATACTACCGAAACGCCGGTGCAACAAGAAAGAAACCAAAATACATATGAAGTTTTAACCATTATTAGTGTTTCTTTAATTACATAAATTCTAATAATAGTAAGATAATTTTGTTTCATTGTAAATGCTTAGACATAGTCGAATCTTAAGAAAATGATGCTTGAAATGTCGGAAAGATAACGAAATATAATAAGAAATAAGAAGTAAAATCTAGATGATTTTTTTATTTAAATTTATAAATAATATCTTAAATAATAAAGTGTACATAATAGAGAAAAAATAAACTCGAGGACACTAAAAAATTTTAATGTGAAAAAAACTTTAATATGGAGTACTCATCAAAACCAAACTACGTCTATTCCATACGAAAACAATGCCATTGCAATTAATGAATAAAAAAGAGAAAATTCATTGATATAAATTAAGGATCTATGCGTTAAATTAAATGAATACCATAAGAATGTACCGATTAAGGTAATTAATATGCGTTGAATTCTATAAAAAATACATAGATAAGTGTAATATTAAATTAAATCTGACTTAATCACCATTAATACAATTTTGTTTTATTTAAAAGACAAAACTGTTCATAAGTATTGTACATGTGGGTTTCATATTTTATTTAATGTTCATCGATAAAAGTTAAAAAATAATTAAATAATAAAATAACTATATTTTAATGTTGTTAAAAATTAAATATAATTAAACATAAGGAAGTTTAAATTAACATAATAACCAGCAAAAATTTTTTTGTTAAACATCTAAAAAATTTACAAAAAAACAACTAAAGTATCAATTTTTTTATAAAACTTAAAGACATACCTTTCAAAGGTTTACGGTCTTCACATTTAAAACTTTCACCTTCAGAAACTCTTAAAATACCACTAGAGATATTTATTTTTCTTTTTAGTAGAGACTTAAAAATTTCAAAGTAATTCTTCTGTATGTTATTATCTACAAGTTTAAAAAAGTAGTTTTATCTTTATAAAATTTGTTATATGCATTTATAATATCTTAATTAATGTATTTAAATATTTAATCTTTCGATGTAAAATCAAGAAATCAATGCAAATTAATTTTCTTTAACCAGTACTCTTATAACACTGATTAGCATTCTTCATAAATTAATCAAAATTTTAAGAATACATTTCTAAAATCATATCAGTTATATCAAGTACTTCATTTATGAAAACAATGTGAGCAATTCCCATGATTCATTAATGCTAATAAAGTGGCATTAGTTGTTTTTTTTTAGCACATAAAAGAGTTCTTTCTTTCTTTCTTTCTAAAAAGTTTAGTTTGACTTTTCAATTGTGACAACAAGGCTCCAACTGTATATTACCAGTATTTATGTCGACACAGCTTTGCCTTCGGCATGGTGGAATTCTAGCTTTCTACGCTTCTTTTTTAAGGTTTCAAACCCAATCCACAACGTTGTTGCTTTCTTCTCTTCCATGTATCCAATTATTTATGTTAACCTCACTTACCTTCAAGCAAACTGTTCCTGTAATCGCAAGCTCAAAAATAGCTTAAATAATTAAGACAAAAAAGGAAAAACACGAGTGCAGAGCCAAACGGCACAACGTGAAATATTGATTAGGAATTCAAGTGTGAGTATAAGTCTCACATTGACTAAAAATAAAAAAATAGAACATTATATCAGAGTAAAGACTCATAAATCCATCGCCTTAAAGTTTTAATTTTGCATTGAGAATAGCCTTAATACCTTAGACTCATGTCTCATTAAGTACAGTATCTTCCAAGTGATACCCCTCTTTAAAAACCTAACAATACCATCATAACTTATTATTACACATGAAAATGAATAAAAAGAAGGAAAACATCGTTACCAACAAAACAAACCAAGCATCAACGGACGAATTAAAACTCTTGTATCCTCGAACGAACCACCACGTTAGAGAGTATGGTATTAAATGCTTATGCTTATAATAAAGTATATTTCGCTATCGTCTAACTAACTACCATGATTAATCAGATTCAGGAAGCAAGCAAACAAATTATAAGATTTTCCTTATAAATAAAAATAAACTAAAGTCCTAACATTCTCAATCCCTCTTCACATTTCCCTCCTTTTCACTGTTCTTTCTTGATTCTCTCAATTCAATTCTCCATCCTTTCCATTCAAATCACAATAATCTCCACTACTCCTTGTTTAACATTATTCGTGTAAGTTTATGCCAAATTTCAATCGTTTTTTTCATCGGCACGGTTTTATGCATTTATGTAAATCTTGAAATGTTTTTTCTTTACTGTGAGTGAGTATACGTATGTTGCTATCATGGTGCATTTTTGTTGTGTTCGTGAAAGATTTTCTTTTTTTAGTTTAGTTTTCTTGAAATGATCTTTGTGGTCCAGGTGAGAGGCTTTTGGAGGTGGGAGCAATGTGTAGATGATGTGTTTGTGGAATTGCTTTATTAAGTATTATTGTACTCAAAGCAGTGCTGCAACGATGGCGGTGTCACCACTGCATTGAAACCCACACGAGCAGATCTTCGTTTGTTCATGAGAAAGCAGACAGAGAGAGAAGAGAAGAGAAAGCAAAAGGAAACTGTTACCATTCACAATTACACGTTTGGGAAACGGAAAGGGATATTTTGGGAAAGAAAAAGAGAAGTGTGAAAGGCGAGTGCATGTTATTTAAGAGAGGGAAAGTTGGGACGAGCCCAGAGGCAAGATCTTATTTTCTTTCTTGGAAAGGAAAGTGTTATTATGCATAACTTGCAAATTTGTGTGTTGAATTGTTTTTCTTCAATGGGGTCTCGTAATCGAATTCTCCTCAAACATGTTTCCATTTTACTGGTTTTTTTCCTTAGCCTTAGTTGCTGTTCGACCTCTGAAACTCTCACTCCCTCACTTCTGAACTTGGTGGTTTCTAACACCACACTGCTGCACCGCAATTTCACCGCACTGTCAGAATTCAGAATGATAAACAGACGAATTTTGAGCGATTGCTCTGCTTCAAATCCCTCCCTCAAAGTTAATGTCCTCTCAAATTCCACTCTATCGGATGAGGAGTTTGTGACAGTTACTGTCACAGGGGTTTCCAATCCTTCAGACGGTGATTGGGTTGCTATGATCTCACCTTCAAATTCTGAGTAAGAATTCATTCATGTGATGATAATGGAGTTGTAACCTTGCTCTTCATCATCATTATCATCGTTATCGTTATGTTACTGTTATTTACTGTTTATATCAGTTCTTCAAATTCCAATAACAACAATTTGGTTTTGTTGATGCACAGTGTGAAATCTTGTGTGCTGAATGAGTTGTTCTATCTACAAACCGGTGATACGGCCAAACTTCCTCTGTTATGCCACTACCCTGTTAAGGTATGTTCATCAAACACATGAACTTACTATTTACTTTTCTTTCTCTGTTTTCCTTTGTATTATTTTAATGCTCCATTTTTGTCACGACCATTTTCTTTCATTTGAGGTCATTACTTTATTCTTCCTGTTTTCTGCTTGCTTAAAATATCCTATCCAACAATAAAAACAAAATAAATAAACAAACAAGCACCGTGCATTCATTCAATGTTCATAGCGAGACTCATAAATGCCACACCTATTATTTGGGTAATATTAGTACAAAATTTGCTCCTTTGGCAAATTAATACTTATGGTATCCCTTTTCAACTACCTTATCTTCAACCGGTCCTTCTCCCTTTTGTTACCATTATATTATATTATTTCTGATTCCCGTATAGTTTAATAAAACAACCTAGTTATGTCCTAAAAGATTGATTGTCGTTCATATTGAGGGATTATATTATATATATATATATATATATATATATATATATTATTATAATGATAACAATAAAAAGTTCAAACAAACAATTCATATTGATGATTTGTTGGAATATCACATGAAGGATCACTTGACAAAAAGGTAATTAGCATCGTCAATCTAAAAAAGTATGAAAATAATTGTTTCGAACTTTTACATCAAATAAAAGTGAGACAATTTTATAAAATATAATTGAATGAAAACTTTATTTTATATTTAATTTTATGAAATTGATTAAATTTAAAATTCACTTTTTAACATAATATTAAAATTATAGTTAAAATTTACTCTAATAAAATTCATAAAATGACGAGAAAAGAAAAAACATCAAAATTTAATTCATATAAGAAATATTTTTGAAAAGAGTACGTTAATTCCCAATATTCATAATGCGAGTAAGGGGCATTAATTATTTTTTCTGCCTTTCCCACATACCACAAAACATGTACAGAGACTTTGTTTCTTTTGACATGTTTAATTTGACTTTTTTGATACTGACAAGTGGCAAATACTCAACTCCAACTTGGTATCTATTATGTTCACACTGAAAAAGTTCATGAATTTTTAATTCTTTTTAAAGTTTTATGCTAATTTTTAATATGCAAGTTTTATAAGATTCTTGTTGAAAATTTTTATTCATATTTATGTTTTATCTAAGAAGTCTTATAAGAAAGGTTACAATATAATGCCTTAATTTCTGTTAATTTCTTTATTGTGGATTTTATTTTTCCAAATCACCTTCATAATTAAAGTTGAAAAATCCTTGTTGGAAATTGTATTCTCTTTAATTTTTAAACTTAAAATACCAGTATATATTATTATATTATTAAAATGAGTGGTAAAGTGGTTTTTTCCTTTTTTTTTGTGTGGATCAGAATTAATTTTTTTTCTTTTATATTAGACCCTTCTACTTCTATATTCGAATGATGTGCAACAGTGTCCACGTGTATCTTTTTCAATGTTTCCCATTGCTTTTACACTGTGCATCAACATAACTTGGACGTTTCTTAAAGATTTCAACTCTCAATCCATAACGTGGTTGCTTTGTCCTCTTCCATTGCATCTATCTCTAATATTTTTACATAATCCTTCTATTAAATTATTTAGCCTTACACAAATGAACCAGTGGGAAAAGATTGTCACATGTGGAAACATGTAAACATTTTTCATTTGTTTTTATCTCTCAACCATTCATAAATTTCGAAGGTTTTATTAAAGTTAGAAAATCTAATTTTCAATGTGGTCAGTGTAAATATTTTTATCCTGTGAGTTAAGTAAAACCATTATAAATACAATTTTTAAAGCGATTATCATAAAAATTAAGATTAAGGGTTGGTTGTTTTAGTGTTTATGAGTATTATTTTCGGCCCAAGTCCATTCTAGTATACATCCAATCTTGTCTCTTCGTGCAATCAACCAAAAGAATCACTTGCTTAGTATTCAGAAAATGTGTCTTACACTTAATCATTTACAAAAAAAAAAAAAATTAAACGATTTCATTTTATTCATGCGTCAAAATCAGATAGATTGATGTGGAAATAAATAATGTTTGTATTTGATTTCTTGCATGGATGCACTGGGTTTACATTCACATAAATTCTTGTCAAAAAAAAAAATTGTGTGCAAGAGTGCAAGTCGAACCAAACACGTATTCAGGCCACCCACAACACTAATATCTAAAGTAAAATAAATAAAGTTCATTTTTCAGTCTTTATAATGTGTGAACGATATAAAATTGCACCTTTAGTTATTCTAATTTAAATTATCTATGATTTACTTCTTCTATAACCTTTTTTAGTTATGCTATTTGTATATCAAAATATAACAATTTTTTTTTCTCCATTTCTCTATTTTGTTTTGAAATTTGTTATACAAGTAATAATTTTCTTTTTAAAATTAAAAAGGATTCCCCTCTTTATCGGGTTTTATTCAAACCTTGTTTTTTCCCTTAACATTTGAGTATTTATGATGTTTTTTTTTTTTATATATAAGATAATTTTAGGTTTATAAGAGAATGTTAAAATTTGAAAATAATATGAAACATTTCATAATTTATAAGATTGGAATTTGGTAAGGAAAAATTACAAGTTGTTACAATTGTGCTGACATGACGTTCACGCAATCTGCTATTGTTATTGTTATTGCAAGATAAAAATCAGTATTATCATTTTTTTTTCTCACGCAAGATTTACGCATCTTGTTAATTTATTTTGTTGTGTTTTCGACGAGGAAGGAATAAAGGCATATTCTTATTCGTAATTCGTTAATAATATATTATTCTTCTTCGTGATTATCTTGTCTCCCTTGCAAGTGTCGTTAGTAATTATAAACACGGAATCGGAGGTTTTCGCACTACATGTGAAATGCCTCTTTTGGTCACTGTCCGCAACAAAATTCTCATATAAACGTGTTTCTTTATTTTTTTTATTTTTTTTTTTTTTGTATTAATATTTTGATCTACGTTTTGCTAATATGCTTTTGACGAATTGTCCAAAAGCAGAAAATTTGGACAATCTTGAAAACTACAAGATGAAAGATTTGAAGCATAGTGAGTGGATTCCTTAATAATGAACAAGAAACTTCTAACATTAATGACCTGAAAATGAGGTTTGGGGATTAATCTTAGTATTACTTAGTTTGTGTGTATGCATCCTAGGGAGCCAAGATGAGTTGCACCTATCTCAATTTTTCTTAAAAGCAAATTATATGAAAATTAAACGATTTTGTAATTTATCAATCGATTCTAATATGTGAATTCGGATTAACGATAACGCAGGCACAGTACATGAAAAATGATCCAAACTACCTCAGTTGCAAAAACAAAGAATGCAAGAAATACCAAGATGGGAAATGCGTTATCTCAACGTGCAGTGGTTCAATACAGTTTCATGTCATCAATATTAGAAGTGACATTGAGTTCGTGTTCTTCTCTGGTGGATTCCTGAAACCCTGCCTTGTGGGAAGGTCCACGCCCGTGAGTTTTGCTAATCCCAAGAGGCCACTCTATGGGCATCTATCAAGCATAGATTCAACCGGAGAATCAGTGAGTAACAAGCTACTTTTTCTTCTTCATATATTCTCTGTCGTTTATTCTCAAATGTGTGTGATTTGGAGCTGCAGATGAGATTGACATGGGTTAGTGGAGACAAGGAGCCTCAGCAAATCCAATATGGAAATGGAGAAGCAGTTACTTCAACAGTCACCACATTTTCTCAAGCTGATATGTGTAGTGAGTGATAGCTTTACTTTAGTTTTCCTTACTCATAAACAAGTATGCATTTTATGTGTTTGACATAATTCTCAATCAAAGTCTGCTAATAAATAATACGATATATTGCCATAAATTAAGTGAAGTAGTATTTTACCTTATTTTTTATGACAAAACATTTGTAATCGGTTTAATAATGGTTTTGCCCATTATTGTTGATTTCCACTTGAAATTGACAGGTTCAGCTCTGCCGAGTCCTGCTAAGGATTTTGGATGGCATGATCCGGGATACATCCATTCAGCACTTATGACAGGACTAAAGCCTTCAAGCCCCTTCTCCTACAAATATGGAAGGTATTAACTTTATGGGATAAATTGAAGATATAGTTTGAGAAAGTATCTCTTTAGCCATTTAAAGGCATTGACAATAATCCTAGCCGAAGTTGATTTTAAACTGAATGTCTGTCAAATAAAAGAACCTGACTGGCAGGCTACTTAAGGTGTGTTTAGATCACCATTAGTACATTCAGAGTACCAAAAATATAAAGAGTATTTCCAGAAACTATGTTTAAAGCTATTGTCCAAACCAGTACTAAGTGATTCAACAAACACTCAAATCTTAATGCTATCCTCCTCAATTGTAAATCTCTTTCACTATGTGTGTAGGATCTATTGCATGATAGATCCTAAGTAAATTTGATATCACACTCAACCTAAAATATTAAATAAATAGACTTGTGAATCTTCCTCACTTAAATGTTGCTCAACGAAGCTATTTTATATAATGTAGAATTCTAATTCGTACTTGAACTTTAGGAATTGAGATTTAACCAATTAAGAAAGCTAATTTCCCTTCTTCTTATGGCCCAGTGACTCGGTTGGTTGGAGTAATCAAATCCAGTTTTCAACACCACCAGCTGGAGGATCGGATGAGCTCAGATTCATAGCATTTGGTGATATGGGCAAAACTCCTCTCGATGCTTCCAAAGAACACTACATTCAGGTAAAACTGCTACTTCGAACATTTTATCATTTAGATTTTATATGATATGTATATGATACACGCACTAAGTAAGAATTTGGCTACTAGTGACAGGTTTTGGTATCATGTACTGACCATCTCCTGTCTTGTTTTTCAAACAGCCCGGAGCTCTTTCAGTGATTAAAGCTATAGCCAAAGATGTAAATTCCAACAAAGTAAATTCAGTGTTTCACATCGGAGACATAAGCTATGCGACAGGTTTTCTAGCAGAATGGGATTTCTTCCTTCACCTTATCAATCCAGTAGCTTCCCGGGTTTCTTATATGACAGCAATAGGGAACCATGAGAGGTATTTCATACACATTAACGACAATTCTGTCCAGCGAATGTTTTCCTCTAGTATACCTTACTAGAAGAGTTTACACAAAAGTTCCCACAAAATCATTACTTAATTGCCTGTAAAAATTATTGAGTATCATTTCTAAACTTTTTGTTTTCACTCAGGGATTACGTAGATTCTGGTTCAGTATATATTACTCCTGACTCTGGTGGTGAATGTGGAGTACCTTATGAAACATATTTCCCAATGCCAACTTCAGCAAAAGATAAGCCTTGGTACTCTATTGAACAAGGAAGTGTTCATTTCACAGTAATATCAACTGAGCATGATTGGTCAGAAAATTCTGAGCAGGTAAAATGAGGGAAGCCACTGTTATGTTTCTTTTATTTTTAGTTCGATTGAACAGTTACATAATATGTGTAGCTTCCCTGTTGCAGTATGCATGGATGAAAAAGGACATGGCATCGGTTAATCGACAGAAAACTCCTTGGCTAATCTTCATGGGGTAAGTGAGTTATGCACTTTTTTAAAGAATTGCTTTCCCCAAATTCACAACATCATTGGATCTATCTATCAAGCATATTATGCATGACATTTTAACGTGCAGACATAGACCGATGTACACCTCTCACCCGGGATTGTTTTCATCTGAAAACAAATTTAATGAAGCTGTGGAGCCATTGCTATTTCAGAATAAGGTTAGAAAATCAAGCTTCTTGGATCTTGTGTACAGTACAGTTCATTGATATGTTTGTGGTAAGTGATCGTTATGTGAAAATGAAATAGGTTGACTTGGCTCTTTTTGGCCATGTACATAATTATGAGAGAACTTGTTCCGTGTTTCAACATAAATGTAAAGCCATGCCTACAAAAGATAAAAATGGAGTGGATACATATGATGGCCGAAATTACAGTGCTCCTGTGCATGTTGTCATTGGCATGGCTGGCTTCACCTTGGACAACTTTTCAAGCAATGTAATTTTCTTTTCATTGTCTTTTCTTTTCTTCTCAATCCTCCACACTTCACATATTTTCTCTCTGTTCAAGAAAATTACATAAAATAATTTTTTAAAATATACATTCATATCTTCAAGATAGTGGTTTTGATTTTTTACTGAGCAATCACATCTTATATTCTCTTACATATATAGGCGGAGAGCTGGAGCCTGAAAAGGATTACCGAATTTGGTTATCTAAGATCACATGCTACAACGAAGGACTTGAGCCTGGAGGTTAGTGCTTACTTGGTAGTATTCTACTCTCACTCGCTTCCATAGTCACATGAAATAGATAGAGTTTATTTATTTTTTAACCCATTCATTTTTCATCTGTTTTCTATATTTCTACATATAGATAAAGGATTTATTTGTGGATTCCTTTCTGTGCACTCTGTTTTCTTTAGATAAGATCCAAAAGAAAAAAGAAAGAAAAAACAGGCATCTATTTAAGCAATAATCAATCACAGAACAAGAACAAAAAGAAAAAGTATTAGTCACATTATGTCTCAATTATTTCTCCCAATGGCAAATTGCAATAATAATACGTAGTTCTACAATTTACTTTTTAAGTCAATCCAACTGAGTAACATTTCTTTCATGGCAGACTTTTATGTGGGCATCAACCTATCTACATATAAGCATAAAGATGAATGATTTCCTCTTTCAGAACAAAAAATTAATGTGGCACACATTATATTTCCTCCATTTGTCATCTTCCAAATTTTTTGAAAAAGAAAATTACATATTTATAAAATTATACGACAGATGATAAACTATACAACAGAATCCATTTTATACAAGTGAATGATAATAAATACATAATATATATAATTATATTCTAAAAAATCTGATTATAATAGAATATTTCTAAAATTATAAAAGTTCTAACTAAATGAGGAAACACATACAAATTTTTTTTAAAAAAACTTGAGAGATCATGATACTAAGATAACATCTTTAGATATATCATATTTCTATTACAAAATTTTACTTTTACCAAACATGCTCCAGTCAGCAAAAGAGAACCTTGTCATTAAAGCTGCGAATGAAATAAAACTACCATTCCTTGTTTCTTATTATTTTTTGTTCTGATTTAATGTCTTTAAAATGACTTCATACCTCTAAAGTTTTTTATTTTATTTTAAGCATTTGTAAGAAACATATTATATACAAATTACACTGACTCTTATCTACTTCATTGTAGTTTGTCGTCTCAAATACAAAAGAAGTTATGGACAGTTTCCACATTACAAAGTGACAGCTCTACCAAGAAGGAGAGATTATATTATAGATAGAGACCATACACATAAAAACAATATCAGGTTTTAGTGAAAGACAAAGATGTAGGAACAATTTTTCACTCTTTATAATGTATATAACTGTAATTTTACACAACTTATATACAAGATAGGGTGTAAGTAAGTTCCAACAATCATTGTAAGCATTACATACTATCAAATCATGTACTAAAATGGGCATCATATGATCATAGTTCATAATGAAAAGTGCAAGTTCAAACTCGCTTTTATTGTTTCTTCCTGGCAAATAATTAGCATTAAGCAATGCTAGGAGTACTTTTAGGAAGTACCTCAATAAGCTATTGTGGGATTCATCATTGATGTTGCAAGGGTGGAACTTTTTATGTGAAAAATGCTCAAAGAGGAAGTATATAATTGAGCAAGTAATAATCACCAAAAAAACATTTAAAGCTTTATAATCCTCATTCAATATGAATTGACTTTGTTTTCTGTCACCAATTTAAATTGACTTGATTCAGTAACTTCAGATTTTTATGATTCCTTTGGGCCACATAACAATTTTAGTCCAGAGTTTTTTTTTCTTTGTACAGTACCACCAAAACACACCCCGTGGATCAAAATAAACCCGTTTCATTCATTCATTCCTCAAACCCAAGTCAGAAAGTTAGTTGTGAAACCACCATAACTTACCATGTGTTTTATGAATATAAAATATAGAGATAAGAGAAAACTAAATATATATATATATATATATATATATATATATATATTAATGACTATGTGATGTGATGAAAGGCTGGCTTATGATTTTGGCCATCATCCGAATTCAATTGCTTTTCTTCACATCTGGGTTTGTTTACTCAACTAGCAAGGTGAAGATGGAGTAGGAAATGAAATTGCTTTTACTTTCCGCACCTCCTTTATTGGGGACCCCTTCTCCCATTTGGGCCAGTGGTCCTTATTTAGTCTTGCCCATGTATAGGATCTATCAATCAATTTCCTCCATTTTAAGATTATTATATTTCAACTTTCAAATTGATGCCTTAATCAGTCCTTTTTGAAAAGGCATAATCACGTGTATGTATACAAATATCTTTATCTATCATAGATTTTTCTTATGTGCATAGTTTGACTATACTACAACATTAAACACTTAATTTTGTGTATGTGTGGAAGTTCTTCAGAGGCAATTTCTACTGATAGATGATAATACTAACCCTATAAAAGAATTTTAACCTTGTTTGTATTACTTATGTGTGTTCTCTTGTTTCTTTAAGATAATCTTTGATTAGTTAATGCAATGTTTATAGCCGACCAACTTCAATTCAACTGATCTATGTCAGAACCTGCGTGGTCCTGTGAATGAACCAATAAAATAGAAGCAAAAGAAAAGAAGTTAGCACCAATCTCATTATCTCTCTCACAGATGCAATTCACATTAGTTTATAAGAAGGACAAAGTCAAGTTTGTTGAGTTGATGTGATTCATGTGAGCTAACAATAACATAAATTGTTTCTTTCTACCAAATCACATAAACTATGCTGCACTTTCCAACTTTTTTCTGACACTTTTTCTAAACCTAGTTTACTTTAATGTTACTGCTCCTCCAGGTGGCTATCTCTCAACACTTCATTAAATTCAAAACTAGATTTCCACAGTATAAACCAGTAATGTTGTGCCATATATCAGAACCAAACATTTCCTATGTTGGATAAAGCAGATATTCACGTTTTCAAGAAGGAATGTCCAAATGCATCTCCTATCACACTGAACCATTATTTAAACATCAGAATCTGAATCAAATCAATTGTTTGGAACTTCCTTAAATGTAAAATGTTATTAATCACTGAGTGGAAACAGCTTTATCAGATTACACTCTCATAACATGCTACTTTACATCAAGCTCTGAGGTTTAGTTTGGTCTTACTTAAAACTACTTGTGCTATTTGTTCTTAAAACTTTGGTTGCAGAAAACTTGGTAAACACAGAAGGTAGCTATTGGAACTTCCTTTAAGTCACAAGTCACAACATCTGATAGTGATAGCTTCTGCAAGTACAAAGCTATCAAAAGCATGCTTGACACCTCATGCAGTGAGAGAACTGAGTTCAATTCTTCAGCATATTTATTCTTCCTGGCTAAAATACCAAACCAGCTCACCAAACTCACCTACTGCACAAACTTCAGCATTATTGCTTCTAATTATTCTATCAACCACGCATTAAGAAAAAGTAATTAGTTTAGTATGATGAAACAATGAATGAACAAATAAGATTTCATAGCTAATCAGTTTATATTATTGTTTAGAGTGGTTGAGTGACTGTAACAAAATTGTCACTATGCATATAAATTTTGTTTAGAGGGATATATTAAACTCCTATAGTGAAAACTTAATCTTCATATCTAAGATTCTTCACTTATATAGTCAAATTTACACAAGGAATTGATATTATTTCCAACCTAAAATCTTAAGACATCGGATTTATGAATTATGAATTATCTTTCTTATAAGATACACTCAACTTTTTTTATTTTATCCATGTGAAACTTAGACTCATTTGAATTTCTAAGATCGTTTATGTCAACAAATTTCATTGTTTTTTTTTCTCTTATGAAAATAACACTTTCTATTAATTCAAAAGACCTCTCTCAACTTGGATCAAGAGAAACAAAAATAAGTTTGATTAAATTGAACTTTAGAAACACATAATTAGAGTCTAACCTTACACTTACTTGGAAATTTAATTAATTATAGTTTGCTTGATCACCATAATTTAATAGAAAGAAGAAACTTTTCTTTTAACTTTTCAAAGGTTATATCATCTGAGGATTTTTTTAGGATACTTTTTACTGCAATTTCTTCCCCCATTTCTTGGGAATCACATTGTTCTATTGTAAAAGACAAAGGTGGTAATGATGGAAGATTAAACTAGTGGTTACATGTGTTTGCAGCCGACCACTTTTCAATCAATTGTTTGTTAATTACTTTTCTAAAATGGAGAGTTCTTGGGCAGTGGTTCTGCCTTCAAAACATTAAAATACAATCCTCAAGTAGTAAAACACAGAAAAATCTGCACACAAACTACTTAGATTTTGTTCTTATAACTGCAAAATAACATGAACTATTATAAATTTGATAATTTTTATGTTACGTTGTTTATAAGCTCTAATTATCATAATTTTGTTATTTGTTATTGATTCATAGTTACTGTGCATAGAAATTAAACTAAGAAATCTATTCATGCAGATAAAAGTTGACAAAATTTGTATATTTTATCTTTCTTTCATGTTCTCAGTCATGAATTAATAAATAAACATATGTGTGATTTTGTTATATTGACAAGATTCTTGTGAGCTAACAATACAAAAGTGTTGCTCTCTACCAATCACATTAACCATCTTTCTTTCTCTTACACACGCTCTACCTATCTCCTTTCAAATATACTTTTCATATATACACTCTGTTTTCTATGTAATTTAATTATTTTATTATTTATGGATGCATATATTTGAAAAAGTCTCAAATTCCACTAAATTAATTTAGTTATCGTGATGTAATATATATATATATATATATATATATATATATATATATATTATAAATTATAATATGATGTTGAAACACTTTAGTAATAACAAAATCATATATTTTACATGTTTAACTAATTTTTTTAATTTGTGGAAGAAAAAAATGTAATTAGAAAACAAGACTCCATTAAATGTAATTAGAAAACAGGATTTCATCAGTCAATTTTATTTAATAGTAATTGATAAAATGAATAAATATTTCTTAGTTACAACAAATAATAATATAAAAAATTAAATTTTCTTAATAATAGTTAAGAAATAAAAAAGTACAACTATTTTAAGAGAAAAAAGTAACCTTTTATTTAAAAAATATAATATTTTATATTATTTATAACTTCTAATAAATATTATTTAATTGTTATTCTTTCTAAGTAACGGTGAACAAAACCATATAAATTTTACTAGTAAAGTTCAAGAATTCAATTAGAAAAAACGGATGGTATGATTGCATAGTCAGTATATTACGTTATTACTTAATTTTAACTTTTTATATTAAAAATATTTTACAATCTGAATTTAAAATTTATATTTGAGATAACTTTAACTAGTTGAGACTGCAAATAGTTTTACAATTATAATATATCAAAAATTTTGAGAATTATTTTTGGAAAAAGAATTATAATTTTCTGAATATGTAAAATTAGGAAAGTATGATTTTTCATGTTAGTTCATCTTTCAATAGACAACACTCATAAAAGCCCAAAATGATATATATTTTTCAAATGATTTTTGGTCAAGTTTTCACAAAAAACAATCCCGTGGAAGTGAAAATCTAAATTTTTAAATTTAAAATAAAAAATTTACAACAAAAATCATGTTACTCTTATTTAACCTTTTTAATGTGGTAATTAAATTAAAAATTTAAATAAATATTCTTTAATTTCTACAAAAAGTACACAATTAATATATTAAAGAATTCTAATTTACAAAACTAGAATATAAGGTACATTTATGGTAATTGAAAATTTTAAATACAATTACAGCCTAAAACACTTAAATCTCACAATTAGATGCATCAAATCAAACATCAAAATTCAATTACATCAGATAGTTATAAAAACAAAGACTGAACCAATTTTGAGAACAGAAAACAAGTTGCAGAAATGGAAAACCTGACCTGAAAGAAATACCCAAATGCTTAATTGGAAAGGAAGAGCCTTTTAGGGTTTTCCACATGGCAGATCATAATTGGTGGAATAAAAAAATGCAGAAAAAATGGCTAACAGCTCAAAACATGCAACATCTCATTACAAAAGGGCCATTGTTGCATCACAGTTTCTCAGTCAATGTAGCCGTTAACACAACACAACACAATTATTAACCTCAAACCTTAACAAAACATTTCCCTCATCAACAAGGAACCACTCTCTGTCTTTCTTTCTCTCTCTCTGTCATTCTTTCTATAATTCCTTTGTTTCATCACAACGCTCCTTCCCTGTCACCCGTTACATTTGCTGCAATGAATACGCTCCTTCCCCGAGTTCATCTTTCCGCTCCAATGAATTCAAAATCCAAACTTTGGACAAACCCAACATCAACATCAACCAGCTGTAGCAGTAGCAGCAGCAGCAGCATCAGCAGCGAGAACGATGACAGCCCCTTTTGTTCCCAACGCATACCCATAGTTGTTCCTGCCTTCTTCAATTTCAATTCTCACCGATCACTCGCGGTTCTCTCCGGACACGTGGGTTCTGTTTCATGCTTGGCCCTGTGTGGTGAGTTCATCCTGAGTGCCTCTCAGGGTAAGGATATCATAGTCTGGCAGCAACCGGACTTAAGGGTCTTTGCAAAGTTCGGACAAGGAGAAGGGTCGGTGAAAGCTCTTGCAACGGTTGGGAACAAGGTTTTCACCGCACATCAAGATAGCAGGATCAGAGTTTGGAAGGTGTCAAGGAGCTCGGAGAACGTGTTCAAGCTTGTTGATTCTCTTCCCACGACCAAGGACTATCTGGGGAAGTTCATGAAGCAGAGCAACTATGTCCAAACGCGGAGGCACCACAAGCGTTTGTGGATTGAGCATGCAGATAGCATTTCTTGCTTGACTGTTTATAACGGGTTGATTTATTCTGGGTCGTGGGATAAGACTCTGAAGGTGTGGAGGCTCTCGGATTTGAAGTGTTTGGAATCGGTTAAAGCTCATGATGATGCAATCAATGGGCTTGTGGCGTGTAAAGGGGTGGTGTTTTCTGCTTCTGCCGATGGAAAGATTAAGGCTTGGGGGAGAAAAGAGGGGAAGGGGGAGCATTGTTTGAAGGGGGTTTTGGAGGGTCATAAAGATGTTTCTTTTAATGCTATTGTTGTTTCTGAGGATGGGAAATGGGTTTATGGAGGAGGATCCGATGGGTTTGTGATGGGGTGGGAGGGGAGTGGGGGTTCTGAGAGTTGGAAGCTGGTTTCTGAGACCAAAGCACATGAAATGGCTGTGTTGTGCATGTGTCTAATGGAGGAGTTTTTGTGCAGTGGATCAGCAGATAAAAGCATAGGGATTTGGAGAAGAGAGGCTTTTGGTAAGCTTTGTAAAGTTGGTGTCATAAATGGCCATGAAGGGCCTGTGAAGTGTTTACAAGCCTCATCATCTAGTAGAATTGGTGGTGGTTTTTTATTGTACAGTGGAAGCCTTGACAAAAGTGTGAGAGTTTGGTGGGTTCCAAGGTATAATGATGCAGAAGTAGAGGATAATGGCTCTACACAATTTGGCACAGAGAATAAGTTCATGCTAGCATAAAGGAACTAAGTGATGAAGCACACGATCTATTTTAACAGTGTCTGCAGTGCTTCTTCTTGATTCATTTTCTCCTTTGAATTTGTTTTAGGTTGCAGATAGATCGAAATGAAAGAGTTACTTTAGACTAAAGCTGCTAAGAGAAGGAGAACACTGAAGATTTTGTTTGTTTCTTGGAGTTTCGGTTTGCCATTGTTGTCAATTTCATATATTTTTTCTGAGCTGATTGTAGAATGTTAGGGTGGTTTATTTTTTATTGTTTTGTTGGTGAAGAAAATAGGGGACCTAGCAGAGTGGTGTGGTTATAGTTTTCTTTCTTTTCTTAAATTTTACCTTTATATTTGTATACAATTGTAACTATGCCCATAAAGGATTCAATCAATGGAAATAAATTATGTTCTTTTGTTAGTAGCATGATGAATGTTGCATCCATTCGAAGCTCTAAATAGACATAACCTTTAGGAAAAGGACAGCAGAAATTGCACTTTGTTACAGTGATAAGCACCTTAAAGAGATTAATGTCTCCAAATATCTTATGAGCTCTTCAGCAGCCAATACAAATACAACTACCACCACCAAACAAAAGACTATGGATTAAGAATGGAAAAGGAAAAAAGATTCTTGCGACAAACAATTATGTTATTTGAGTCAAGGAATCATGTCCTAGGATCTATGATATCTAAATCAGATTACTCATTCTGCTTCTTATTTTGTTATTGGAAACAAATGAGATCAGAACAAGAATATGGTGTAGAAAATGTTATTGCTTTTTTACCTTTTAACAATTACTTACTTGATGTACAGTATTTATATTTTAGTCTTTACAATACACCTTTTAATTTATTTTAGCTTCTATCATTTCAAATTATAGAAACTAAAGATATTCCTAAATGTATGTGTAAAAACAATGTTGGAACTAAAATATATAGATTGTGTGAAATAGTGGGAGACGAGTGATTAAAACTATCTTCATTCATGGAAACCAGCAACTGACATAAATAAGAAAAGGGGTAAAGGAGGATGAAATGAAAAACCAATAGCAGTCGCCAAATAAACTATATGTAGTTTTCTGATTCTTTGAGATATACACACGCAATTTACTCAGCTGGTTTATTTTTAAATGGTAATAATAATACTAGTGTAAGTTCCTAGATGCTACAAATATTCCACAATTTTGTTTGAGCAGAAGTAATCCAAGTGTGATATTCTGAAGACATTGACTTTAACTAGAGAGAGGTCCTTTGTGCCTAATTTAGAGTGTCCTTTATGCTCTTCCACCGTCCATTTGGTACAAAGAAAGAAAAAGCAGTGATGTTTATCTGGTTGGACCACGAAAAATCTTAAAACCTGGCAATTCATTGCTTTAAATTGTCTAAAAAGACACCGTTCACTAGCCAGAGAGCCAGACAACCTAATTTCTTTATCTCTCCTGAAGCAATATTTAGTTGGCTGGGTTTGGACCATGTAGAAGAGGAACACCCCATATGATGTTTTGTTATGCTTAATATATTCAAAAGATGTTTCCTATTATTTTTGTACCAACAACCTTTGCTTTTTGAGGAAGAGGAAGAATGTAAGTCTGCGAACCATGTGAAAGAAATGAAGCAATCAATTTAAGCAACAAGTATAAAACTTGAAAGTAATGCAGGTGCAGCCAACAAATTTGAAAGTCGTTCATTTTAAAAATATCTAAAGCAACAAGCTATTTCAAAAGTAACAATTTTAAATGTTGGTTGAGTTGGACTTTTTCAACTGCACTTATGGAATTAAAATGAGATTTCTCTATTCAATTAGAGAAAATCATTAACATGTTTCAACTAAAACGTCAGAGTCGAATAACCCCAAGAAAGAAGAAAAAACATGAAAGAATTTACTGTAAAAAGTAATACACAAACGGGGAAGAACCCATTTTCATTCTTCACAATTAAAAATGAGGAAGATGCCAGCAATTTGCTTGTATATCGTTCTCGGCAAAGTTAGACTTGAAAATTTGAATAGAATTAAGCTGAAATTTAAACAGCAAAACAACCTAAATTTGATTACAATAGAGTCAAATGATAAAGAAAAACCATGCTTCTGTCTAAAACCACTTGCAACCAATACGGTTAGGCCGTCATCAATTGTTCTTCAAATTTTCCACCGGTTTTAGACAAGCAAACGTCCGAAAATTTTATCATGGCTTCTGGAATCGCAGAGATCTAAAGAATCATTAAATCACAAAAAAAGCTGCAATATTTAACACTCAATAAACGAAAAAACGCATCAAAGCTGAAGCTTAATAACTTTAGATCCAATCCTTTTCCAAGTCAATTAATTCTTCATAATATCCAGCACATTCTTATAACTTTAGATCCAATCCTTTTCCAAGTCAATTAATTCTTCATAATATCCAGCACATTCTTATAAACCTTTACTCGATGTTACCATAAATACATGTTCATGTCCTAAACTAGGACTACAAAACTTTTCTAGTTTAAGATAACATAAAAAAATGTTACAACACAACCATTTATGACATTTTAGCAAACTGAGCCCTGAGCCCTGAGCAAAGGACATTGACCAACTAATAAATAATCACCCACATTCTCCCCCATGCAAGATATTAATACTGGCCATCCTTTTTTATAGGGGAGTAGTGTTTTTGTGTCAGGTGCGGGAAGGGAATTGATATTTGACACAACATGAATATTTTCACAGCTGTCTGTAGAAGAGGACATAGGCTTGATCATGCAGCACCTGATTTGTTCCAATAGCAAAAACAGATGCATCATCAAATCGTAGCCACCGACCATTCGGGTATCGGGCATCAGCTGTGTAGTGCCCCTTGGAAGGCTCCCTTCCATGGTGAGTGATTGTAGCAACAAGTTCATACTTTCGACCCTGCAGAAACATAAAAAACACTCAGCCACGTGCCCTCCTCCAATCAAACATTGAATAATACTCCAGAAAGTGGAAGATTAAAGTACCAGTTATCACAGTGGTACTCAAATATCTTCTTACATTCTTAAGATTAAAGTTTCCTTTTCTTAAGATACTGAGTAGAAACATTCACTTAAAATCAGCAACATAATATACTCCCTTGCCTGATTTTTGTTGAAATTAGTGGTCGGAAGTTGTTCATGGTAAGAACAATGTATCAAAAACTTAGCTATCTATCCATTTTTTTTATAAGAGAGATTCCACAAATTAATGGAATAAAGTGAATTTGAAAAAAGTAGCAATCTTTGAGGATATAAACAAATTTATTATGCAAAAACTTCACAGACCAATTTCCAAAGTTAACTCTCCACACAAAAAATCAGTATATCATTGACAATAAAGTAGCTGCATTCTAGAAACCAAAAAGAGAGGCCATGGTTTATCAACACGATCACACATATACATCCGAAACAGAGGCTAGAATATAAAAGACATATTACGTTACCTTAGTAGATGGTGAAACAAGCAAATCACGACTCAATACCAACTCAAGAGGAAAGTGCACAGCCTTATGCAACTTGGTGGTTCCCTGGCTTCCGTAACCAAAACGCATCAGGTGCAATATCATTATTTTAGGAAGCGTCTCTATTTGTACAGATTTTCTTGCAGTCACCACACCGGCCTGAAAGAAATTTAAATGGATATTTTAATTGCAGCAGTACAAAGCATATCCTTTATTGCAACCAAAGGCTATAATTGCCCACTATAAAAAGCCAAGATTGAATGTCAGAATTGTTGAATTAATACAAAGAAATGCTGCCAGAATTGCCGATGGGAGCAGACATGAAGCCCATGAAAGGCAGCAAAGTAGCTAAAATTCAGACATTAGTTTCTTGTCTTCCATTAAACAGCCTGAGTTTTAGAATTTTGAAAGCAGTTGATGTTCCATGTTTTACATCGATGTGTAAGAGTGACATTATGGATACAGATGTGCAAATAGATTGTTGTATTGACACCAAAAATCACTGAAGAGATTGGGTAAAAAAAACTATAAAATATAGTTTGCAATTTAAACAAATATAAAGTGGAGAAAGTCAGTAAAAGAAAGAACCCAAGGATTCAAACTCAAAGAACATACAATTCCACACATAATATAGAGTACAAAAGAGTTTCTAAAGCTATATCCTCCATTAAAATCATTGTAAGCATATAAATAAAAGGGCTAAATACCTTTGCAGCGGGCGATATACGGTACCCTTCAAGAGTTTCTGATGCAGAAAACAAGCGAAGTGCATCCTTGATAGTGTGTACAGTGTTAGGATAGATGTCAAGATGGAGTAAGAGATACGGTTGAACAGTGGCCGAAGGTCTATTTCCTAAATGACAAAAAATAAATCATGAGATGGCCACATTGTGTTTTAGATACTTCACTTACATTTGCATTTCTTGTTTCAAGTTTTAATATCAACAATGAAAGGTAAGGTGAATTTTGGCAAGAACAAAAAGTAAAATTCCAGAATTACAATTATTCAGCAATGAAGCAATAGACTGACCAGATGAAATTCCACAAAATCTTAATGGACTTTACAGTTAAAACAAGCAAATTCCTTCACTAACACTGTATAATATAGTTAAGTTTTGTACCTTCAGCTATCACCACACTTTTAAGCTCTCCTCCAAAAATATCTGATAATTCTGATGGGTCCAGGCTTTGAGTCCTTGTTACAGCAGATTTATTCTTCGGCCCCACTGTTTCCCATTCATCATCATCCACAGAAGAAACAAGAGAAAATTTGGTGCCATTACGACTTGAAGATTGTCCTTCAAGCTTGAGTAATTCATCATGCATTTGATCCATTACAAAGCTCAGAAATTCCTGAGCATCTTCCTGCCTGAAAGTGACATGTTGATACTGATTATTATATTACAACATGACACTATGCAGCACACTTTCAAATTACCAAAAAACTTTCTGGATGGGTCTAGGAAATCCGAGACACATCGGTACACAGTTAAAATTGTTTAAATGAGGAATACAAGTGGGAGCACATTTGAAGAGTTCCAAAAGAGGATGGAGAAAGAAAGAAAATGAAGATTATATCTATATACATCCATGTATGCCTGACAAGGATTATAAACATGAATGATCATTGATAAATTATTTTTTGACAATGCGATTATGCTTTTAACATTTGATTACTGATTAAAAATAAACCAACTAGTAGGAAAGTAACATAAAAACAGAAAAAAAATAATGAATCATCACCAACCTTGGTCTTCCTGAAATGCTGTTTGGCACATCTGGAGTAAAATTTTTTAGAACACTTTCAAACATAACAGGGCAAAATGGCCTCCCAGACTCAAACAGATCCGTATCTGGCCTGTTTATGTAAGTGTTGCTTGGCACATTAAATTGGGTTATGAACTCAACAAATGCTGTCAATGTAGGATATCCAACCTGATATAATACAGAAAAATAAACATGCAATAGTGTCAGATCAATACTTTACTATCATAAGGGAAATCAAAATGTATAATACAGATTTTAGGTCTGTATTCGTTTAATGATATAATGCGGTCTATAAGTTAAGCTAAAATCTGTAGGTGGCAGCATTAGTTGACATGCAGCAGCAGACAAGCTAACCTTGGGAATGTTGCGAGTTCTTAATTGCTGTAAAAGATGAACAAAAGGTGAGCATGACAACAGGGCCTGCACGGTTGCATTAAGAAAGCAAAGATTCCCAGAGTTGATAAGGCCTCGAGGCAGTATGTCTTTAACAGGCAGAACAGCATGTCCATTAGGTGCCTTTGCGGGTTCTCGATGGGAGAACTTTAATGAAGAATCATCTCCATTGCCAGTTTTATGTACGTTCCTCAAGTTTTCAGTCTCGGAAGCATCTAGGCTCAAATTTGAAAACTTGTTTGAGGGACCATCTTCATCAAGTAATGTAAAAGAATTTGAATTTTTCTCTTCAACTTCATTCACACTACTCGTACTCCTGGGTCTAGTGGAGAAATTGGTAATGCTGCCATTCTCTCTAATTGCTCCTGGCACTTCAGACGAAGTATCATTATCATTTTTCACTCCATTACATTTCTGAGAATCAGAGGGCGGAGCACTAACTGATGCCTTTGATGAGTTTTGCAGGTTGTTTGACTCAACAGTAACAGAATTCAGAGATCCAAACTGCAGCTGATTCTTCTCCACAGACTTTTCATTTTTCCCAGAAGACTGCTTGGACAGCAGTGATCGGGTTTCATCTTCAGTAAATGACCCAAATAGTAGCATCTGCCGATAAAAGGCGCACAAATTCAACAAAGAAAAACTGCATTAAAATTTCAACAAATAATGAATTCATAAGTAGCAAACTCCCAAAAATAAAACTACAACGAAGCAGATAAAAAGGAAGAAGGGCAAACAAAACATGGCATTATACTAAATAAGAATCGTAATAGAAAAATCAATCAATTATTGTACATTCATCAGAAACACTAAAACCCTCAATTCACACAAGAGACTGACAACGGAGATCAAAGACAACTCGAACTAAGGAACAGTAAAGAATGACAGAAAATCAATGCAGCAACGAGAGGCGGAAAAGGACAAAATTGAGAATTAGCGTGGCGAAATCGCACCTTAGAATCACTCGTGTTGGTGAGGAGATGGAAGTTGGAAACCCAAAAGGCTGAAATTGAATATCAAAGGACGAGAATGGAAAAGAGGAAGAGGGTTGGGATGAAAATCAAAAAGTAGGGTTTTTGGAGACCCTGAAGGAGGAGCAGAGGCAGATGCGGTGATTGAAGACATGAAAGGGAAAAAGGGAGAGCAGAGAGAGAAGAGCGAGAGCATTTAACAAAGGAACCCTCCTCTCCGATTGAGCCTTGGCAGCACCAACGCGGAGCATCGACAGACACAACACAGAAAGCCTCTGAATTTTTGGTTTAGGGTTAGGTTAGGGTTACTGAAAGAATTGGAATTGGAATGGGTTAAGTAAAAACGCCACTGTGACCCTTCTTCTTGCCTTAAAGAACGGTGATATTTGTGATTGTGATTTTAAATAATTTCAGAACCAAATTGTACTTTTCCACATATAACCCCTTTGGAAGTATTGGGGTATACCGTATACCCTACGAATACTATATATATACTCATACGCTTTACTTAAATGTAGAAAAATACCTGTCTCTGTTACTCTGATTTTCACGTCCAAAACCACACCACAAAATTGATTCTGTGTTTGGTTGTCTTACCCATTTTATATTACCAGTTCTCACTTTAAAAGATTAAATGATAGACTATTATTTAAAATAAATAAATTATCTAATCCAATTAGATAAAATACAGTTCAAATATATTTGATGGCTAGATTTTAATCGATACATTTTTATAATAGATATATTCTTTTGTAAGAGGTTATAAAAGTTATTAATTAATACCTAAAAACATGATGTAATATCGTTTTTCTATTGCTAAATATCAATTTTTAGATATGAAAAGATCATAGTATTTGTTAAACCCCATAGAAAAATAAAATCAGTCACCTATTTTGGTTTAGAGTATTTGATGTTAATAACATAGATAGATAGGTAAATAGAAAGATAAAGAAATAGATAAACTGTTAATAACATTTGTTACATTAATATAATCTTTTAACTAAATAAAATAACTATTGCAGTTTAGAGTTGAATATAAAAAATAAAAAATAAAAAAAAAAAACTACAAAGGTTTTGTTACAATTTAGATAATACTTTCATTGTTTACATACTGAGTTTGATGATATTGAAAATGATATTTTAAAAAAGATAAGAATTAAACATTTAAATAAATTTTGTAGTAGTAGTTGATAGTATAATAATAAAATTGAATATTTTATTAATATTTGTACTCTATTTTTTTAAAACAATTATTTTAAAACGAGCTTTATTTAAAATAATTTATTGGAAGTGGAAAAGGAAAATATTTGATTTCCTTTAAAAAATTAGCAAAGACTTTAGAATCTTTATCATCTAAGCATATTCTTATAAAATATTTGTTAAAATTATGAAGAAAGTCAAAAGAAACTAATGGGTCAACTTTACTTCAATTTTATTCACCAGTGAAAAAATAAATATATATGTTTACAATTTATAATGGATATACGGTGAAGAAAGGAAAATATGGTATTTTAGTTAATATAATGTAAAAAACTTTTTAATTATCAACTAATTATTATTAATTGCAGTGAAGTGGTCGATAAATTCGACAAATTTTGGATGGATTTCATAGTATACTTTATTAACAAATATTTTGCTGCTAATAAGATAGAGATACAAATAAAAGAAAAAAAATATTTATCAAACTAAATAATTATTATAACAAATAATAAAAATGTAAGATAATATTTTAAATGAAAAAAAATAGAAAAAATTTAGATGGAGACAATATGTAAATCTTTCTCAAAAGATTAAAAAATACGATATTTCATCACATTGATCAAGTATAAAAATAATCCTAAACCTTATGAACAATCTTAAGAGATAATATAAAATAAATAAAAAATTAAAAATAATTTTATATGAATGACTTGATCGTAACTATAAGATAATGAAAATATTATGTTCAATAGATATAAAATTCATACATATTCTAAATGTTATCTATTATAAAATATAAGTTTGTTGCATTGTTTGTGATTAACGTTCAAGTTAAGAAGATTATTTATTGATTTTGATATAACATATAAACAGTAGAATTAACTAATTACATTATTTATTGGATGATAGTCTTAATCCTACAAATATTAATGATTTTTGAACTGAGATAATTCATTCAACATTTTGTTATATTTAGTTTATTTTTATTAGTGCTGTATAATAACATGAATTAAATAGTTTAAGTCTTTCAAGATGAATTACCTTATTTCAAGATGATTTGCAGCAAATAAAACATGGATAAACTATCTTCTTTGAGTATAATTAATTTTGTTTCATTGTTTAGGTAATTTAAGTTGAATAAGATAATTATTATTTCAACATAAATAGAATATCTAGTTTGGTAAAACGTTGTCCTTTCTAATGTTTTTAAATTTAAGTAATGAACCAATTTCTTTCTTAAATTCCAAAATTTGTGTCGATTAGCATTTTATTAAGTCTGAATTTTTTTTTATAGTTTTATTGTGTTATCCTTTGTTGAATAATAAAAACATAATGTTTTAATATTTTAAAAATAACTTTAATATATTTAAAATTATTGAGCATCAATATATTTTGAAGAAAAAAAAACATTAGAAAAATTTACAATAACGAATCTAAACTCTATCTTATCCTACATGAATTTAGGTCGCTTTAAAATACTTACTTGAAATTAATAGTTATAGATGTTCATCATATACTCATTTTAAATCTTTATGTCGGTTGTTCAATGTAAATATACTTTAATTTGTACTCGTTGTATGCATTCATTGACCTTTAATGTGACATAGTTTGAGGAGAGAATAGAAAAACTAACGCAAGATTCTTCATTTACCATAGTTATTATACTATTTGAGCGAAAAATAATAATATTTTAACTATTAAATTTTGATAATTTTTTTATGATTTTTAATGATATTTTTAAGTGATTTTTTATTTTTTTATTTTTAATATTTTAAAACTACTTAAAAAATATTATATTATAAGAGAAAATAGTTAAAATTTAATAATTAAAAATTTAATTTTGTCTAATTAAAAGATAATGTAAGCATCACTATATTGGTTATCTTATTCCTTCGTACATTAACTTACGTATTTAAAAAAAATATATTAAATAAGTGATCAATTATAGAAATTAAAGAAATAGTTTTTGTAGTGAGTAATTCAGATATCAAATATAAATTAAAAATTAAATTAAAATAAATTTTAAATTGCTCATTAAAGTGAATTAGTGTCTGAATTGATTATTAATATCAATTATCAAAGTTTTTAGTTACTAAAAAATTAGTCTCTAATAACTTTTTTATAGTTAAAATTTTAGTAGCTAATAATCAATTAAGAAATTAATTTACTATAATTTTAAAACTATGTTAATTATCAATATTTTTTAGTTTATAAATCAATAATTAATTATTTTTTGTTATTAAAATTAATTATTAATAAAAAATTTCTTTTCATCATATATAAAAATATAGAATAATAGTCTGTGCATTATCATTTTCTCATTTATATTTTTATATCTAAATAATTCAAAATGTGATATTTGTTAACAGATAATTTTGAATATAAAAAAGTATCCACTTGTTTAATAAACAAATCGTGTGATACTAAGAGCACTCTATTATATATATACTACAAAAATAATTATTTTTCTTTTATAAAATTATATATATATATATATATATATTATCAAGTTCAAAATTATTTTCATGTGAATATTGAATAACTGGAAATGTTTTAAGGAATGAAAATTATACATATAAATAAAAACCATACAAATTTTATAAAAATTCAAAAAACAAAAGTAATTCATCAAAAATTGTACAACTTTTAATATTGAGTGACTTTTTATACTTTTTCTTAAAATTCAATTTAAATATCATCTGATTTTATTGCATTGTTAAAAGAATTTATATAGTATTGATTGAATATTATAAGATTCTTTTACAATTGAAAATATTAATAGAATACCATAACACTTTTTGTAGAAAAATTATTATTTTTAAATTTCAAATGACTAGATCCTTTATTTTCCTTTAAACCTTTTAATGAATTTAGTTTTACCTTACTAACCAAAATAAATTAATTAACATATTTAGTATATTAATAAGTTCGTCTATTTTATTTGTGAATATAAGATAGTAGTGATGAGATATTGTTAGGATATATAGTTAAGTCAATTTGTATTTAAAGTATATAAGACAAAGGTTGGAGCGCTGTGTTCGCAATTTGAATAATTTGGGAGGATCATGTTGATATACAACAAGTGGCTATACCCACAGAATGTGGAAAAACAAAACAATCTCTTACACATACTATTCTATCACATGTAATAACGACGAAACAGGGTTAACACGGTTGTGTTGTGCTGTCATAAATATAAATATTCTAAGCCAAATGGGTAGAAAGAAGGTGCAATGCACATAGCACGAAGGTGCCACGCTACTCACATTCTGCACTCAAGTTCAGAAGTAGCCATGGTTGACGAGTCAATATGCAAAAACAAAACCACAACCCTTGAACCAGACTCTTTATACAGTCTTGATTGCAGACACTTTTCATACTATACATTTGGATATTCTTTTGTATGAGATTGCAAGCTACATTCTTTTGCTTTTTCTTGTGCCTTAGTAAATCCCTGTTACTCTTCTTCCATCACCAACCACAAACACTTTCCAAATCTACACGCTCGTCCACGCTGTAATGGAAGAGAGTGTAGTTTCCTTTGTTTTAGATCACTTAGCCCAGCTTGTGGCACGCGAAGCTAACTTGCTGTATGGCGTGGAGGACAGGGTCCAGTCCCTCCAGTACGAACTTCAAATGATCAAAGAGCTGCTCAGTAGCACAAGGAGCAAGAAGGGAATGGAACATACAGTGTTGAACCAAATCAGAGATGTGTCCCACTTAGCTGAGGATGTCATCGACACATTCGTAGCCAAAGTTTCCATT
>Ga0099822_1001251_pt1 | contig 28965 bp, 25 predicted proteins | sample CowpeawhiteBW_FD_76839 | JGI IMG/M metagenome (GOLD analysis project Ga0099822, IMG submission 76839) | Root nodule microbial communities of legume samples collected from California USA - Cow pea white BW | ecosystem: Host-associated > Plants > Roots > Nodule | place: USA: California | collected... | reverse complement strand
TATATATATATATATATATATATATATATATATTGCACACTTTCCATTTTTTATTTCTTCTCATTGTTTGGTTTGTCATGAAATTAATTTGAATCTCCAATATATTTATTGTCTCTTCTCAACCTTTATGCAATTATGTTCAAATGATTTATGTCAATTAAATGTTTTTTATGTCTCACATTTGAACATCTTTACTCTTTTTTAATATTTTTATTTATTGTATATTTTCTTTTCACATGAGAATGTTTAAAACTATCAATTTAAGTGCTTAGTTAACATAAACCTTTCATTTACTAGGTAATATAAAAAATTCATCTTCTTTATTCTATTATTTTTTTTTTCATTTGAATAATTTTTTTATTTCGTTAAAACAATTTTCGTTATCTATCAATCATCGACTAAGTTGATATTTGAAAAGTTTTCTTAAATCTCTAAGGTATTTTTCATCTTATCATACCCTTAATTATACATTTGTTTTCCTTGTACAATTTCACTCGATGATCTCTCAAATTGTTTCTAAAACACATTTGATAATTTTTATAATGTAAAATAGTATTTTGATATTTTTTATATAATTATTTTTATTCTCTAATTCATTATCATACATGTAACTTTATCATTATATTTGTATAAATAAATTTTATTTACTATAACATAATAATGTAATGTAATCCCATGAATTCATTTTATCATCATTAAAATATATTGAAGTTCAAAAGATGAAAGATCTATATGAAAATTCTATTATTATTAGTTTAATCTTTGTTATTTGTGTGATTTTGATCAAGTAATGTAATATAATTTTTATTAGTGTGTAAAAAAAGAGATTTTATTAGAATTTAAAAATTGAAGTAAATAGACATTTCAAATAATTTTAAATTTAAATATTTTTTTATATTTCTTTAAAAATATTTTAAAATTTATCAACTAGGTTTAATTAATGCTTGCATATTTAATAAATGTCTTGATTCTCAAGAAATGTTTTTTTGTATTCTAATTTGAAATGTATATAATTATAATATAATTTATTTTTAAATATTTGATATTAAAGAAACAACATTCCTATCATTTTTGAATATTTAATAATATTATGTTTCTTTTAGTGTAATTTTTTATTATTTTATAAAAATTAGTTAATTTAGTAAGGGTACATTGTCGATGAGGATATGGATGAGACAAAAATTTGATACTTGTTGGGTTTGGATATGTAATGATTTTTTTTCTCTTAAAATGTGTATGGGATAGTAAAACATGTCATCACCGTTGTCATCCCTAACTACAAGTTTAAAAAATACTCCATTTTGAATTTCACAATATTAGTATGCTTAGTAGAATTCAATCTATTGATTGAGAACCAGATGTAGTATACATAAAGAGATGAATCAGTATAAAAATATCTTGCATATCCTTCTTTCTTCGTACCCTTCTACATAGTACATATAATAATAAAAAAGTGATAGAAGAAGAGTTGTATAGAAATACATGTTTAAAATGCTTTCAAAAAGTACATGTAAACCTTAATATGTTATAATTCACCGGAAGCAAAAGTCACTAACCACTTGTAATGAAAAAGCTATTATTTGAGCATTTCATCATCATATGATATTTACATAAAGTTTTAAAAAATAATTAAGATGCAATTTAACCTAACTTTTTTTGTATTTTTACTATTTTAACAAATTTATACTTAACTTTTGTCTTGTTTTGATATGCACATTGTTTGGATTTTTTTTTTATCGATAATAAAGAAAATATTAATTGGGAACACTTGGGGTGTTTCAATCATATTACAAAAACATCTGAAAAGAAGATTAAACACTAAGATTACACAAAGAGATTAGAAAGAAAAGAAAAAGACATATAATCACACGGTTTTGATAAACATCTAACAAAGTTGGATCTTTCAAAAAAAATTCTAGTATTGTTGAACCAGTCCATCATTTGGATCTTCCTGTTATCATTCTTGTAACATTTCAGACTTGTAGAGGGAAACCTTCAAAGAGACTCTCATTAGCCAAAGTGAGTGTGAGAATCATCCTACAACAAAGAAAGAGCACTCTAGACTAAAAGTTTTAGAGAAAGGTTATTACATGTATCTGCAAACAAGAACCTCTACCTAAGTGTTCATAGGAAAATAGGAGCTTAAGGATCTAATGTAAATAAGACGACATAAACACCAATCCAAGTATGAAAACTTTGCTTTTGATATTTTATTTGTAATCCATATCCAAGCCTTAACGTGGGCTAAATTAAACACCTCTTCCATATCTTTTTCATTGTTCCTAAAGATTATATTATTCCTATGTGTCCAAATAGACCATACAATAGTTACCCACATACATTTCCAAGTTGTGTTGCCTTTATTGTCTATCCCTAACAAGTTAAATTGTTGGAAGTGTTCTTTTGGTATATTTTGGTGTGCTATGACAATTCCAACCCATCTATCACACAACTTCCATAAGCTTTCTGCTATAGTACAACCAAAGAATAAATGTTATATTGATTCTTCAAGTGTCTCACATTACACACACACGTGACATGTCACATTCACTTCTCTTTTGATTAAGTTGTCATGAGTTGCAACTCTATTAATCAGTAGTTTTCATGCAAAGTGTAGTGTTGATGGTAAAGCTTTAATATTCCAAAGCTAACCAAAAATATCAATGTCTTCTTATATTATTCTATTTATAATTTTATTGTATGGGTGATTTCCCAGTAAAAATATTAGTCTCGTTGTCTTTTCACTCTCATTCATCCTCTTTGCACTTATCTAATCAACATTGTCCCAACTCATACATTAAATTAAATATGTGAACTTTCTCCCATTCAAAACAATACATTTGTCATTGTAATTTCCATTCTCAAAATTCTTCATTCCATTTTCCAACCTCCCCTAATTTAGCTTCCTTGTAGAGGAATTGACATACATTCAAGGATAATAACTTCACTAAGCCAACTATCTTATTAAAATCAAATAAGGTTGCCTTCTCGTCTACACCAAGAAATGGTTTTATCAAGTCAATTCCCTTTATGTCCCTTTCCATCTACTTGTTTAAGTCATTGTCTAGTCTCCATTAATGTTGTTTAAGCTTGTGGAAATTTCATCTAAACTTTGTATTTCACTCGAATTGTCTAATTTATGTTTCACACTTAACTAAATATTTATGTTACACACTTAACAAAATATTCCTTAAACAAAATTACTTGGATTCATTAATCAATTCTGCATTCAAAGGATATACAAATACTTTATACTTTTTCTACAATACATAAAATGTACAATTTTTCTCTGCAAATCCCTATAAAGTATTGGAAACATCAAATTTTGAGTATTAATTACATTAGATAAAATGTTGAAAATTATAATTTATTAATGAATAATATCTTTTATGACAAAAACTAACTTGGACAGAATTTATTGCCTATAGACTAAAGTTGGATAAACATATTTGGTATAACAATTTTGTTAGTATCATATCACCTTTGAATGACATCTTTAAGTTATGACATCTTTATTTAAGTTCTGACGACATTTTAGTTAAAAGATTTACTAACTATTGAAATTATATTTTATCTGAAGGAATACTTAAAATTACTTATGTGAACTGAAATTTTAGGAAGACTGAATAATTGAAAAAACATTTACATACTTATTTCTATACTAATATACTTTACTCAGAAATACATCAAAAAAATCAGTAAAAATGTTTTCATCATCTAAAGTACATAACGATTCTAATTAAATTCTACATAAATTAAAAAATCACTTAAAAATTCAAGTTTCTATATTCAATAGAAACAATTATAATGAATTCCAAAGCTTTCAATATTGAAATCATCTTGATACTAAAGAAAAATGCTAACTTACAAATTTCCTTGATACACATGAAAAAATATTACTTCAATTTCACTTGTCATATTCTTCATCTCTACTATTATTTTATCTCGAAACAAACCTGTATTAACTCATCGCTTTCTCTGCTAAAACTCATGCAAAATAATGCTGAGAAGGTTACGTTCAATAGAACTGAATGTAACTATAATACTGTAATAACGATCCATTAAATAGACCTGATTGTAACTATACGCAAGAATATTATCAAACACCCTACGTTGCATGGGCAACATTTTGAGTATAAGCAACCAGAGATACCAAGTTCGCTAGAAAATAAAAAATATATATATTATCGCTTGCATTTGTAGTAAAATAGAAAAGAAGCCAATTGTACTCTTTTCAATAAATCCCGTCTCGATTAAATAAAACATTTCTCAATGCAAAATCTTAAACCAAATCATCTGAACCTAAACAAAAATAAGACATCTCGTACACCAAAGACATAAATGCATCTAGCGAAACCTGTAAGAAGCAAATAAAACCTATTTCTTCTTGTCTCCAGCTCCACCAGCCCTACACACCAAATGATAAGAACATAAGCAATAGAAAACCACCAAAGAATAATAAACATTAAAGAATGTCATTTATATTAATAAAATATATAGGGTATTGAATACAATGTTGACAAAAGAACATAGAACAACCTCATCTTCCTGAGAACATTGGACATCTCTTCTCTCTTCTTCTTAGCGCGTTTATGGGTTCCAAGCTTTCTCTTCGCAACCTTCAGTGCCCTCTTATCCTTTCCAACCTTGAGTAACTCAGTTATACGCTTTTCATAAGGTGCAAAACCAGCAACCTCTCTGATGAGGTTCCTCACAAAGTGCACCCTTTTGCTGGTTTTCTGATAAGTAATATATTGTTAGGAACACAAAACATAAGAATGTTGAAAGCAATGTAATGGTGAACAAAGGATTTATCCACACAGCTTTTGATCTTCTCTTTTATTTCATATAACAAACATGAAAATTCAAGACATTTTAACAGAGATGATTCACTAGAAAAGACTTCAAAAACTTGAACCTTTTGTTTGCACTATGTCAATAAATTGCAGCACAAAGTGTATAACTTTTACAACCATAAATAAATTGCTGCACAAAATGTATAACTTCTACAACCACGATTACAAATATTGAGTTCAAAATTTGAGTGCACCCACAGACAAACAAAACAACAAAGATAGTAACAACTAAAAGAAACAAAATTTTCAATACCAATATTGCAGGGATGAAGCTACCTCTACTATATATCTCTGAAGTATCTATAAACAGTTCACTTATTTACTTGATTTTTAAAAGTAGAGTAAATACTACATAAAGTCATCTTATTATTTCACCCAGGATAGACAAATCTCTCTTCCAGATTCGAACCTACTCTTGACGTTTTCGAGATATAAAAACAACAAAAATTTTGTAAAGTCACTCGCACTCTTTACGCATAACAATCTCTCCCAGCTCTGAAAAACCAAACAAAGTAAGCATATCCACTATACCCAATACATTACCTCCATTACACTTATTAACACAACTTAAATATCATTATAAACCTCATTTCTCGTAAGAAATCCCAAGAGTCGACAAAACTGCATCTTTAAAAATAGAAGGAAGAAAAGGTTGCCAAACAATCAAACAAACGAGGCACTTGAGGACATCCTTCATTCATCATTCTTGATTAATACTCTAATTCTAACAACACCACGCACAATCCAAAATTCACAAAACATAAATCTAAAATGTTCAAAAACCATTTAAATTTAAATTAACTAAAATTAAATTAATCTTACCCCTTTGCGATCGGAGGGCCGTGGGGGCAATTCCTTCTTGGTAACAATGTGACCCTTGTTCAATCCAACAAACAGACCCGTACTAGGTGGTTTGGGTGCCATTTTCCTCTCCCTAAACAAACATGATTCAAACTCGTTACTAGTTTACACAAAAATAAGCTAATAGAGAGGTAGAAGAAGTTGTGCAAAGGGATGAGTGAGACGAATTTGAAAAGCACGAGAATTACCTATCTTTCTAGTTGGAGGCTTCAGAAACCCTAACACTGCTGTGAAAGAGGGAACTAGGGTTCTTCGTTGATCTCCTTAAGCCTTTATACGAGAGGCTCAAATTGGACATGGATCCAATCACAGTTTATATCTGAGCCCGGCCCATAACAATTTTCCTAAAGCCTTATTATTTCAACTCCATCTAATTTAATTTAACATATTTTTTTTCTTTATTTTATTAGGTGTGTTAATTTATTTGTTAGACATTTAAATTTTTGAAAGGTTTAATTGTTTTTCAGTTCGGAAATTTAGAATAATTTTACTTTTCGTTCCTAAAATTAAAAAAAAAAAGTTTTTTTAGTCACTTCAAATTAAAAAAAAATCCTAAATATTAAACTTTAAACTTTAAAAAACACATTTTATCAAATTTTGTTTTTATGGAAAAATTAATTTTTAAAAAATTTTAGGGACTAAAACTAATTATAAATAAATATTTTTAATACAGGTTATATTATAATAAAAATTAATTGTAAATAATATTTGTTTAGCATATAAAATATACTTTAAATTTATAATAAATGTTTTTTAATTAGATAAAATATTATTTTTAACGATTAATTATTTTAAAATTAAATTAAGATAAATATACAAAATGAACGAAATAAAAAGTTCAAAAGAATCGTTAAAATTGTTCTAATTTAAAAATACTTATATATTATCGTGTTGAATAAGATTGTAAAATGACCTTCATCATATCACCTTGTTTGGTTGTAAATAATAGGATAACGATATTTTGACGTCATTTCTTTTACTCATATTTGACATTGTCTACGTGCCATTAAGTTAAAGCAATTTATAACTTTTTTTCGTTGACACACGTGTGACTGTTTTGGGTGGGAAAGGTGGGAATTAACTTGGAAGCAATTCATTTTAGTAGGTGAAACCACCAAAAGTTCAAAACTTTGAAGTAGTTCAGCACCAAACACCAGGGTACATAATCTTCTTCTTGTTTGGTGGCGGTTTGACTGGTAAAGCTTTCGTCTTGGTTGTAGAGAAACTCATTTGGAAGTTCCTTTGAAGGTTCATGAAAAAGAGGGCATGTTCCCTGTGTAGTTTAGTATTTCTTCTTCTCTAACATTTGGTTTCTTCATTTTGGCAAATGAAATGAAAAGTTGAAACCTTTAGAATAGAGATCTTATATGAACCAAAACAATAGAAAGGCTTGTGGTGGTCGTTGCGTGAGGGTTTGGCTTGGAAAGGTTTCGTCTCGGTTTCTTGTTGGTTTAGAGAAACCCATTTCGAAGAACGACGAAGCTCTGTCAAGAACAAAATCTTTGGTTTTAGAGATAACCATCGACCTTGTGGCGGTAGTGGTTGGATTTGTGGTGGGTGGGCTATACATTGTCGTTGATGTGGTAGTTTGATTTTGTTGTGTTTGTGGTGAGGACTACAAAATGGGGCGAAAAGGACTTCAAATTTGGCAATTTTATTTGGTTAATTGAGTATAAATTTCTTGTATGCAAATTTTTAGATGTTATGAATTTGGTTATATGTAGTTGTATAAATAGATATATGTTCATTTATATCAAGTGTATTGAGATAAAACCAAAGTTAGTGTAAGAGACAATACTTGTTCAAAATGTGTGTGCCAGGTCCCCACTTGTTAAGGTTATGGTCCCCATTTTGGCATGACAACAACAACTAGTATGTTAATTTTAGTGACTTATATATACAGCTATAGAGATGTCAAAATGGGTTTCAACCCGTGAACCAACCCGGCTCACCATAGGTTTGAGCCGGGTTGGGTTGAGAAAAATTTAATTTTTTCAAAAGTGGGTTGAATTCAACCTGGCTCACTTAACCCACGGGTTAAACGGGTTCGAGTCAGGTTGAAGGTGGGTTGGCCCACTTAACCCACCAACATTTTTTTACAATTTTTTAATTCTTTTAATAATTATTTACTACTTCTATTATATATGTTTACAATTTCATATTTTTAAATGCTAGAATATTGCTCAATAATATTTGAATAGTTTGAATGTTTAATTAATTTGATTGTCAAGTTATATATGTTGATACTTTAATTTTTAACTATAATCTTTATAGTAAATTATTCAAGCAACCGTCTTATAAATTTTTTTTCTAAATTAGCATAACAAAAATGTATAGTGTAATATTAGTCATGTTTTCTTAGACTATATGGATACTTTCTTGGAAACAATTCATCATATATTGGTGGTGAGCATAATCAAGATATTGGTTTTTGATTTTACTATGATTATCATCTCATGGGTTACTTAAAAAATTATTTAAATATTTGAATACTAATAAATAAATAAATAAATAATTTTTTATGTGGATTGGTGAGCCAACCCACTTAACCACCAACCCGTGGTGGGTTGAGTTGGGTTACAAAATTTTTGGCTCACCATAAAGTGAGCCAGGTTAGGTTCACTCATTTTCAACCCGGCTCGTGATAAGCCAATCCGTGTGAGTCGGGTTAGTTTACTTTGACATGTCTATACAGCTATAAAATATTGTTATGTTTACGAAATTAGTTTTAAGTACAAAAAATAAGAAGTAATATGTTATGATAAATGTTTAATTTCATTATCCACATACTAAAGTTGGAAGAGTCCATTGCAACTCCCCATATAATTTTCCATTGCTCCTCAATTGCGCATAGAAGTGTGGAACAACTACATTTGTGGACAACATCGCTTTAAAGGCAAAGTTAATGACATTGTTGTGTATTAATGAAGTTTGAGGACAAACAAAAACAGGTCATGTGTACGAAAAACTAAATGATAACATTAAGAAACTATTTGTGTTCAAAAATTGTTTTCGAACTACCCACTTATGTTGGCTTTGCTCCCCACTTTACTCACTTCAGCTATAACCACATATTTTTGAACTTGCAACCACTTTTTCTTTAATATGAGATCCAACAATAATATTTGGTGTCATGTAGGTTGTTTTCTTAAAATGGACATTGTTACAAAGTAGGCCTATAAGAAATAAAATAAGAACATAAATATAATAAATGATTTTGAAAGTGAAATTCATATATTTTGATCACCAAAAGATGCATTTGAGTCATTATCAACAACAATATAGTACATTGGATTCATTCTTTATCAAAAAAAATATTACACCAACTGTCACAAACACATGTGGGGAGCCATGTGGAAATAAGTGGGAAGTTGCTTTGAAGTTTTTGTACAATTTTTCGACAACTTTGAAATTATGACATAACATGTTCTTTATACCTAAAATGCATCACACAAATGTACCTAAAAGGCATCCTATAAATACAATTAATTTAAACTTCCAATTACATGTTCTACCCTCAAACTTCACCTCCATTGTTTGTCGTTTCAATCAAAGTTGAATTGTAACATAAAACCCCATTAACTTTGCCTTCAATAGTCATTAACATAAACGAATTGATTTCTACTGTTATAATTAAGCGGGGAGCACGATGTAATTAAACGAAAAGTTGCGTTAGACTTTTCCAACAAGTTTTAAACTTTACAAATCCAAAGTTTTTGACAATATAGCTACACATTAAACAACATACAACTAATTGTACAATTGCACATTTACAATTTTCTACATGGACAACAATTTGGCAGATATAATCACAACTGAATCAAGCAAAATATACATGCATTACTATTTTATACGAAAATATGGTTAATACATAAGTCTTTTAGTCATATAACAACCCTAACAATTACTATCAATCTGTACATGTTTTGAAATTTACAACAATCATAAACCTATCAAACTATTTTCGGTCCCTTATCTTCCCATATCCAACAAACAGATTTCTTATCGCATGACTCTTAAACCGCATTTGAGGTTCTACCTTCATATAGTCATATATATTGTTATATTGTCATGTTCCCATCATGAATAAAACTTGCAAATAAAAGGGTAATTGTGCATTATTATTATTATTATTGAAAATTGAAGAGGTTTGTTAATATATTTAGTAAGAAAAAGGACCATGGAAGTGTATGAACTTTTCAGCCCATACCCAGGGATTAGATTTAAAATTGGACCATACTAATTACATTCAAGTGATTATGAAAAAAAAAATAACGGATTTGATTCAATATTTTGATAAAAAAGTGTCACACCAGCTCTGACACACATGTAGGGAGTCATGTGCAAATAAATGGAAAGTTGCGTTGGGGTTTCTGTATATGTTTATGACAATTTTAAATTTACACACACCATGTTCTGTGTAGTAAAATAGACCATAACAGACGCACCCATGAAACATTTCTAACCCAACCGCAAACAACAAAACAGTTCACCCAGTAACACGCACACCAATAACAACGAAATAGGAAACACCCATAACAAATGCACCCACACCACATTTCTAACCCAACCCGCAAACAACGAAACATTCCACCCCACAACACATACCAATAACAACGAAATGGAAAACACCAAATCACGACCTTGACTTACCCTTATTGTACTCTTAAACACCAACACAATCATATGCCCAACGCATATATTAATCACTACAAATAAATTTAGATCACAAATACAACCATATAGTTCAAGCCCAAGACACCCAATAATAATGGAATCACAACACTCAACAACAACTTAACACACACACACACACATACACTAAAATAGTCCTTCAATGCGAGAGTAATGGAAAGCAAAATGCCCCAGCTTCAACGCCACCAAGACCATAATCCGTAAATGAATCACCTCACTCGAACACAACCCAATCAATCCAATAAACTACAAAAGAAGACGGGGAACATGCCCTTTTTGTCACGGACCTTCGAAGGAACTTTGAAATGGGTTTCTCTACAACCAAGACGAAACCTTTCTCGGCCAAATCCCCACGAAACGAAAAGAAGATGAAGTACTTTAGTGTTCGATGCTGAACTACCAAAGTTTTGAACTTTTGGTGGTTTTGTCTACAAAAATGAACTACTTCCAAGTTAATTCCCAACTTTACCACCCAAAACGGCCACACATTTGTCAATGAAAAAAAATATAAATTGCTTTAACTCACTGATACGTAGGTAGCGTCAAAACTGAGTAAGAGAAACAATGTCAAAGTATCGTTATCCTAAATGATAATTGTCATTGATGTTATCAAATAAAGGTCACTTCTATAAAGCACTATTGAATGAGCAAGAATAGATAGGATTAAGTCAACCTTAATTGTCTCCCAATGAATTCAATAAAATCTAATTAAGAAAAACACTTATAAGAATTTATAGAAAGGTTAATACATTTATAACTATATATAAAGATGATTCCTTTTTTGTGTCCATAATTATTATTCTTATTTTACCTTTTATAATAAATTATTTATTTATTTTTTAAAAATAACAGTTATTTTTACATGTTATTTGTAAAACTTTCCTAACAATTATGTTTTGCTTTTTCATTCATCAATAGTTATTTTCTCTTATTTTCTCCATTCATTCAACTTTGCTCTTAGTAAATATAAATTTACTTTGTATATTAACTTAATGACATTATAATATTATCATCTATGTTTACGCTAGTAGTAGAATAGTAAAAGAATAGAGTTTTAAAAGACAATAGATATGAAAAGATTTAAATAAGAATGATAAAAACAAGTTAATTATTCAACTTGCTCATGATTGGGTTCTTCATTGACTATTAGATGATTGTTATTGGTTTAACATGCAAATATGGAACTCAAATTAACCAAGCAAGCTTTAATTAGTTTGTTAAAACTATTATTCATTCCAAGAGAATATGATTAAGGCTCAAGTTATAATTTACTCCTTCCAAGCATGTATGACTAAATTATTAATCTATTCTTTTATCTTTTTTATCAAGAAAACTAATACTGAAATCTAAATTAATTAAACTTGCATCAATTAATTCATTAGTTCCTCATTTGTTTAAAGTGTATATGAATGAAAATCAATTAACAACTCTCTTATTCCAAGCATATACAAGATAAGTATTCTACTACACCAAACATGTTTCAACCATTTACATGAAAATTACTGTTTTACTTACATAAAAAAATCAGAATTAAGCAAACTGATACAAGTTTTAATTATAGTTTAAGACTAAATTTTCAAGAAGAGTTCTAAGACAATCATAAAAGCTTAAATTAGAACATAAAAGAAATGAATAAAAATGAACTTTGTTTGATTTAAAGAACAATGTGCTAATTACATCGCACCTCAAAATCCATTATCAAATTATGGAGGAATCAACCAAAGACACTTAGCCTTCCATGTGGAAGGCAATACATGCTATAATGAAAAGGAAAAGTGTAAACAATGAAGTGGTGATTGAAAATATGATTAATATGATGAGTGAGGATTTGGAAGCTCATTGGTGTTATTTATTCATAGCAATTTTGAATGGGCCTCAGTTGTTGTTCCAACCACGATAAAGATCCAAAGTATTGACTTTAGTTGCAACTCTAATTCATGATCTTCGTTCGTAGCAACTACTTCTATTGTATAGGTCAAAAATATCAATATTGATTGCTTGTAATCACATTAGCAGATTTACCTCAGATTTCATGTAGAAGTTTAAAGGATTTGAAAAAACTTTGCATACATGGAAGGTATGGTAAGGATAATGAGGTTGTGAACATGGGAATAAATGTGTCAAGCTTGATTAAGAACCCTATTGAAATACCACAAAAATACAAGGATCCATATATCTTTTCTATTCCTCGTGTAATAGGAAGTACTAAGTTTGACAATGCTATGTTAGGTTTATGAGCTTCTATCAATGTGATGCCACTATCAGTTTTTATTTCTCTTTCTCTAGGACCTCTTAAGACTATAGGTGAGGTCATTCAACTAGCCAATTGTAGCACAATTAATCCAATAGGTGTGTTTGTCCGTGTGGATAAGTTGATTTTACCTGTAAATTTCTACATCTTGGATATGAAGGATGGTGAAGGAATGAGTTCGACCATTATTATCTTGGGAAGACCGTTCATGATGACAACATGTACAATGATAGATATGCAAGCAAGGTCATTGACTTTGGAGATAGGAGATAAGAAGGTGAAGTTCAATGTTTTGGAAGCTATGAAGCACCCAATTGAAGACCATTCTCTATTTTGTATTGAGTGATATAGTAAACAAGTTTTCTTCTACTTTCTTAGATGTTTTTTTTCCTACTTTTTGTCCATCTTTGGATTTTTCTTTTTCGAAAATGTTGTACACGATTTTAGACAAATAAAATTATAAAATAGGTGAAATTGAGGATGAGGTGTCACTAGATGATACCTTTATCGCATTCGAGTGTGAGGCTGAGGTGACTTAGATTACCTTGGGTAGTAAAATGTTGCCATCTATGGTACAACCACCCACTTTGGAGTTGAAAATCTTGCGATCTCATTTGAAATATGCTTATCTTAAGAGGGATGAGAAACTCTTGCTATTTTATTTGCCTTTCTTGTTGATGAGCAGGAACAACAACTATTGTAGGTTATTACATAACATAAGATAGCAACAGGTTGGACTTTGGTGGATATTCTCGGTATTAGCCCTTCTTTCTACATGTACATAATACTTTTGGAGGAGGATGCTAAGTTAATGAGGCAACCTCAAAGGAGGCTAAATCCTCAGCTGACGGAGGTTGTGAAGAAGGAAGTTACCAAGTTGTTATAAGTAGGTATTATTTATCCTATTTCTGACAACACTTGGGTGATACCTTGTTGACAAACTTTTAGTCGCGTTAAGGCTAACAAATTTCAAGTTTATCCGCCTAATGTTGTAGGGAATTGACTTAGGATCAATCCAGGGAAAAGATATGTATTAAGTCTCAGATTATATGGTTTATACTTGCTAAAAAGGAACAAATGCAATGGAGAAATTTAAAAACTTATAATGAAGGAAACTAACTAAGTGCATTTAATGTACTCTTGAGAATATAAAATGCTATGGAAAATGCATGACTACAAGCAACTAGTTTAATTGGCCTAATGAATGAAAGGTGTGCGACTACAATGCAAGAAGAGATGCTAAATATTTAACAACTTCTAAGATGGAGTTTTAATGCAAATTTTAAATGACAATAATTATGACTTTATGGCTTCCTAGCCTAATCATGATATGCATTTCTGATTTTAGATTTTGTGGATGTGATATGATATAATAAAAGCATGGACAATTCTGGGTTAAAGAGCAAATGTAGACATCGCACTCAAAATAGGCCACATACAATTGAAACTTAAAATCACCTATTTGTTGGCACAAGTGGATTTGTTGCATATAGATTTGATGAAGGATTGAAGATCTGATCAAGCTTGAAGTGAATTTGACTTGGTTGGCGTGAAAGGACTTCAAGCTTGAAGATGGAACTTGAACTTGAAGACTATTTGGTTTATCTTTTCTTCATTGCATTGTTCTGAATTTAAGTCTATCAAAGAAATCAATTTTCATAATCTTTCATTGTAATCTTTACATGTTTGCATAATCAAATGATAAAACATTGCATATGTTATTAGTTGCAATTGATCATGGTTATAAAGTGATTAAATTCAAAATATGATATTAAGTGACTTTTCGATGCACTCATTGTCAATATTTTGGTCGATTAACTCTATTTTCAATCGGTTGAAATGTGTGATCCCGAAGTGATAGTTTGCTAAAATCTCTGGTTAATCAGAATTAAGTAAAAGATTTTTACAAGCTTAAAATTGAACAAAGTTTTCAAAACGCCAATTATGCCCCTTCTTAGCTTTATACATATTTTAATACTTACACTATTGTGTTAGATATGAAATGGTGATTTTAACTAAGAAGGGGGAGGTTGAATTGGTTGTTTAAATTTTTTTCGGAAACTTAAAATCCCTTTTGATTGAATTAAATAAAAATTCGAATGCAAAAGTTGTAAGATAGTACACTTTGAACTGGTCAAAAAATAAAAACAAGAGATTAATCAGTTCATACACCTATGAATCAGTTCATTAAAAATTCAAATCAATCGGCGAAAATTCTAGGAAATTATGCATAATGCAGATTTCACGAATTTCACTCAAGCAATAAACTTTTACACACAAGACTTGTTTCAAACAATATTTCTAACAGGTATGCAATATCATATTACACAAAACACAATCAAACACAACAAAGAATGATTTACTTGGTTTTATTGAGATTTTAAAGTGAGTGAGAAGAAGGAAAAAGAGTGGCACAATTATTTTTATATTGGTTCACTCAATCACAAAGGTACATCCAATTTACCAGGACAACATGAGATTGATTTCCACTATATTCAAAAGTTTTACAAATCACATACCAAGATTACACTTTTGAACAAAGAAAACACAAAGATTCTTTACTCACAAAAATCTAGACTACAACCCTGCAAAAATCACACTCACAAACCTGGAATCACACCTGGAACAAAACAAGAGACACACGAAATACAAAACCTGATGGTGGCTCTCCCTAGCCAACCATACACGAGTTATTCAAGCTTCTACCAAGCCAAAATGCCTCCAAGATCAACCAATATCTTCAATCTTCACCTTGCAGTTGTGCAATTCAGAGAGAGAGAGAGAGTTTTCCAGTGATGAATGATAAGTTTTCGTGCTCAAAACCTCAAAATCGTGTCTTTGCTCTCGAAAACACAACTTCTATAGTCTGGTCTTAAGTGAAGTCAATCAATTGAGTTTTCTGTATAATTAATTGATTTCTCTTTACTTAAGTGAAATCAGTCGATTGAAAAACAATTCAACTGATTGAATGCATTCATACTAGAAACTATATACCAGTCTTTTAACCTGTTAAAACTCATTTTAACATATTAAAAAGGACACACTAAGACTAGCAAAACATCTAACCTATGTCATCTAGCCTACGAATATGGTATAACATGTAACCATTACATTTAACACATTATTTCTAGATTTAATACAATAGAAACATGATCTTCAAGCAGATCTACATCAATCACATGTGATCTTCATCAATCACATGTGATCTTCATGCACTTTGTTTTATCAAATCTTTGCACCAAGCTTGCTTGTGCTAACATATTGGACCTAGGATTATCAAGATCATCATTGTTGTATATTTCTTTATGGAATTGTATAACTAAAAGCCATTGTTCAATCCAAACATTACAACATATGTGTGATTGGTTTATATACTTATGTACAAGGTAATGTTAAGAACAACTTTAAAATGATGAAAAACTATGGACAATGCACAATACCTGTAAGACCTGAGAAAATTAAATAGTTAATTAAATAATTATTTAATTAATGCGGGTAATAGGAGCCTTTAAGGCATTTAATGCAAAATCATATGACGTGGAAAAGTACTAGTTCAAGTGGTTGAGAGTACTTGGTTGTGTGAGAGGACTTGGGTTAAAGCCCTATGTATGCCAAATTGTATGTTATTTAATTTATGCATTTTTAATGTTATATTGGAATGTGGTAGTGATAATGTAATCCTAAAATTATAGGAATTATCACGAAACATGATTTGGTTGAATTGGTTGTGCATTTACTTTGTGATTAAAGGGTTGTGGGTTCAAACCTTGTTGGGAAAGAAACTAGAACTTTCTTTTTGCTTAATTTTATTTTGGCATGGTAATGAAGAGGCATAAAAACCCTAGTTGCCAAAAGGGGCAGCCTAGTGGACTAGAAACAACCAAATAATGGTTTATGATTAGCCATTAACATGAAACTTAATAGCAAAGAGAGTGTTGCATTTTCGTGTCAAGTTTAGCCAAGGGTTTTCTAGAGAAGTGGTGTTGATTGAAAGGAGAGGTGAGGCTGAAAGAACGTGGTTTGGAGTGGAAAGCAAAGGCTAGAAGGGTTTTGGTGGAAGGATACACATACCAATTCGAGTTAAGCAAGGAATCCAGGTAAGGAGAGTTGTTTATGGATGTTTTTAGTCGAGTCCAATATACTGTGCCTTGTATGAACCTAATTGCATGAACCCCTTTTCTGGTTGCGCTATTTCTGCATAATTCTGGGTTTTCGCCCAGAAACCGCCTGGCGGCACCTCCATGCCCGCCAGGTGGCACACCAATTTTACCCCAAAATTCTGGGTTTTGCCATGAACTGCATGGCGGTGAGACTGAACCGCCAGGCGATGCATGTTGTTCTGTCACTGTATGATTGAAATTTTGTGTAATTTGTGTTGTGCTGAATTTTCATTAACTTCTATATCTGTGGGGTTGTAAAATACCATGATATTCCTGATGCTGGCGTGATTCGAATTACCATTGGGGAGGGAGATGAGAGGCATTATGAGTCAAATGAAGGAATTCAATGATGTTTGATTTTTAGTATATAATGATGTATCTAGAAATCTTAGAGCACACAATGGGTAATAAGATCGAGAGGGAGTCTAGTAAACCATGTAAAATTTGTGGTGTTCTGTTAAAAGTAAATGCTGAATCAAATTCTGGGATTTTGGGTTTTACGTGGGTGCATAAATCTGGGTATTGTACCCATGATGATCTGATGCATCGCCTGCGGCATCTCATTGGCCGTCAGGCGACATTGAGTAACTAGGGTGGTTTTGAGAAGCCTGGAGTGGTGACTAGTAGAGAGGAAAAGGGTAAAGCCAAAATGGGATGAATTTCACTTCAATTAGGTGATATAAGTTGAGGAATAGGAACCTAGCAATGGCATAATTTGTACTAGATGTGGAAGAGTATTGTGAATCAGTGAGGTCAAATAAGTAATGAAAACTTTAGCGTTGACAGTAATTCTAATATTAGAATATGGTGGCAGGAGAGGATAAACCGATTGGAATAGTGAGTAGATGACCTTGGGTCTTGTTATGATGATTAATAATGATTGAAGGATAAAAGAATGTATTAAATGGGTTAAACATAGGAATTGGAGCTAAATGGAATTATGTGACCGTGGAGTTACAAATTATTTTGATGAGTTTGTATAGCCTATGGTGGTGAAGGAATTATATATTTCAGAATTTAGTAAGTTCAACTGGATGGATTAGGCAATTTTCTTAAGCTTAATTGAACAATTATGCTTGAGGGGAGAACTTGGTGAATCAAATGATGAGAATAAAAAAACCTATGAATGAGATATAGGAAATTAAAGTGATGGTGGGATGGCTGGAAAACTAGCAGGCCCTCAAAAGCAAAGGCGCAATATATCTTAGAGCAATCTGGATTATAGTACCAACCAATTTGAGTGCCAAAAATTAGTAGCAGTGTGCTTCTGGTATGGCGCCTAGTGGCCTGCTGATACCCTCTAGGCGATAGGAACAGCGTGAGAGGTCCTTGCACCATGTGGCGCCTAGCGGCAGGGTATGCTCCACCAGGCGGTATTTGTGAAATAATGGCTCTGAATTGACCAGGCGCCTAGCGGCAGAGGTGTTCTGCCAGACAATCTGCATTGGTTTCGCTTGGCGACGCTTAGGCTGTGCCAAGCGATGATGCTGCAGACTATGGCTTTTATGTGTGTTTCTTTTAAGTAGTGATGCTATACTTGGATCGGGAGATGCTGTGCCATGAGCGGGTAGGTTCATGGATGGTGGTGAACATGTGATGATATGAGCGGGGAGGTTCATATCCAGTTACTCTCGTGTGGGGATATGCGCGAGGTAGGTTCGTATGTTCCGTGCTCACACTTGAGAGATGCTGCATGTGGGGAGGTACGTGGCTAGAGGATCACATGTGTTGGACTACGGACGGGTAGGTCTGTAGAGCAGGACTACGAGTGGGGAGGTTCGTAGAGTAGGACTACAAGCGGGGAGGTTCGTAGAGGCAGGACCACGAGCGGGCAGCTTCGTGTGAGCATCATATTCTTGAGTCCAAGGCTAACTAATTATGTGATTGATGGTTGAATAACTAATTAGGTTAAATAAGATGGGTGTCTTATTTATATTCTATGATTATATATGTCAATTCTATTTTTATCAGCTCACCCTTTCTATTTGTGTTTGGCGATGATCGTGTGATTTGTTACACGGGAGCAAACGATGATATAGGTGATGTTGGGGATGCATAGACGACAGAGTGAGGGCTAGCTGGGATTAGCGCTACGGGTTTTATTATGTTTTCACTTGTTATTATGGATTTTGGAAATTGTAATAACCTCTGGTTTAATTTCATTTGAATTTTGTCGCGTTGGATATTAATTTTAAATTTTCCCACGTTTGGGAATAATAATATTACAACGGTTGAATTTTCACTTTTATTATTTATTTATTTAATTAAGTAATATTCCCTAGGGATGTTATATTTGGTATCAAAGCAAATGTTTTGATTTTTGGGAAAACTTGGGGAGTGAGCTGACCGCTTATTGTTGGTAAAATTGTGCGGTTTGTTATTGATTATTAGAAAGTAATAGACCCTGTTATAATTTTGAGTTGTTCAATGTTAACAGCTGAACTATGTGGCGTGCACAGGCAATGGCAAACAAAAGACGTAGGAATACCGCTGGGGCTGATGAGATTGCGAATGCAATCCACAAGATGGTAGATGCGATGCAGCCTGTGATAGTGCAACCAAGAGCCATGATTCCACTTGTCAGACCTGTGACGATGGAAGACTTTATGCGCCATAAGCCAGCGAAGTTCACTGGGAAAGCCACTCCAGACGAGGCAGACACATGGCTTCGAGAATGCGAGAAAATATTCAGGGTGATATAGTGCACCGAGGCGTAGAAACTCACCTTCACCACCTTTCTGTTGGTGACCGAGGCAGAGTACTGGTGGATGGGGATGCAGTAGCAAATGCAGACCCAGGAGGAGGAGGTGACTTGGACCAACTTCAGGAGGAGATTCTTGGAGAAGTACTTCCCTAATAGCGCTAAACATGAGCTCGAGACCAAGTTCCTCACCCTACAACAGGGGAACTTATCAGTGCAGGCTTATGTGGAGAGGTTCGAGTACCTTGCGAGATTCTACTCGCAGATAATAACGGAAGAATGGCGCTGTAGAAAGTTTGAAGGCGGCATGAAGCATGAACTGAGGCGTTTGATCGTGCCCTTGAGAGTTAGGGAATTTCCTATTTTGGTCGAGCAGGCCAAAAGTGTGGAGCAGCTTGAGATGGGTCCTAATCGGGTCAGCCGTCCTCAGAAGAATAGTGCAGATAGCAGAAGAAGCCCTACAACAGACCTACCTCATCCTCATAGAAGTTAATGTGCTATAATTGTGGAGGAGAGCACATGAGGAGGGATTGCACTAGATCGGCAGGTAGTGGAAGGAGCAGTATGAGCACTCGCAAGTGTTATGCGTGTGACCAGCCTAGACATTTTGCTAACAAATGTCCTAATTAGAAGGCCAAACAAGAGCTCGATCCCAGCCACCTACGATAGAGAGGCTAGAGCAGCAGGCTGAGTCTTTGCTATGACTAGTACAAAAGCCACCCGATCATGTAGTCTCATACTTGATTATTGTTTATTGTTGGGTAACAGTGTGCTAGTGTTGTTTGACTCAGGAGCTTCGCACTCCTTCATATCCCACGACTGTGTGAAAAAATTGGGATTGTCGACTCGTGATCTAGGATGCGAGTTAATAGTCTCGACACCGGCATCTGGATTGGTTTTAACAAATTCTGCCTGTGTTGGATGCTCGATGGAAGTAGAGGGCAGGCGATTCAAGGTGAACCTCGTTTGCTTGCCTCTAGAGGGACTGGATGTTATATTGGGAATGAACTGGTTGTCCATCAACCATGCGGTGATTGATTATGGACGACGCAAAATTGTATTTCCAGAAGCTGAAGGGATAGGGTTGGTATCGACACAAGAGGTGTTGAGAGAAGTGATTGAAGGAGCTACTTGCTTTATGATAGTAGCTCATACTAAGAAGGTAAGCACTGAGGAGCAGATCAGTAGAATACCGGTGGTAGATGAATACACTGATATATTTCCAGACGAGATACCGAGCTTTCACCCAGCAGGGATATAGATTTCTTAATTGATCTAATCCATGGAGCAGGTCCAGTGTCGGCAGCACCGTATAGGATGGCACTGACAGAACTAATAGAGTTGAAAAAGCAAATTGAGGATTTGCTAGAGAAGAAGTTCATTAGACCCAGTGCATCACCATGGGGAGCTCCGGTGTTACTGGTGAAGAAGAAGGATGAGAGTTCTCGGTTGTGTGTCGATTACCGGCAGTTGAATAAATTGGCGATAAAGAACAAGTACCCACTGCCAAGGATTGATGATTTGCTAGATTGGCTGAGAGAGGCATGTGTGTTTTCTAAGATTGACTTAAGGTCTGGATATCATCAGATCTTAGTCAAACCCGAGGATGTCCAGAACACAGCATTCCGCTCGAGATATGGGCATTACGAGTATGTAGTGATGCCATTTGGAGTGACTAATACTCCTGTAGTCTTCATGGATTATATGAACCAAATCTTCCGCCCCTATCTGGATAAGTTTGTAGTGGTGTTAATAGATGATATTCTCATATATTCTCAGAATAAGGAGGAGCACACAGATTATCTAAGGATTGTGCTAGAGGTATTGAGAGAACATCAGTTGTACGATAAACTGTCTAAATGTGAGTTCTGGTTAGAAGAGGTACAGTTTCTGGGGCATGTTATCTCTTCACAGGGTATTGCAGTGGACTCGAGCAAAATCTAGATAGTGTTGAAGTGGGAAAGGCCTTAGACGGTAACTGAAGTCAGAAGCTTCTTAGGGCTGGCAAGATACTACCGGAGGTTTGTAGAGGGGTTCTCTAAAATGGTGAGTCCTTTAACTCAGCTCACTAGAAAAGATCAACCCTTCTCCTAGACAGATAAACGCAAATAGTGTTTTGAAGAGATGAAGAGGAGGTTGACAACAACTCGAGTACTAGCTATTCTAGATACCAGTAAGAAGTTTGAGGTATATTGTGATGCATCTTATCAGGGTTGGGGTTGTGTATTGATGCAAGAGAAGAGGCTAGTAGCCTACGCATCTAGACAGTTAAAGGTGCATGAGAAGAACTATCCTACCCATGACTTAGAGTTGGATGTTGTAGTGTTTGCTTTCAAGACATGGAGACACTACTTGTATGGCTCTCAGTTCCAGGTTTTCAACGACCACAAAAGCTTGAAATACCTGTTTGATCAGAAGGAGTTGAATATGAGACAACGACGATGAATGGAGTATCTCAAGGGCTATGATTTTGAGTTCTGATGAATATGCTTTGAGTCGGAAGAGGATGCACATATCACCAATGATGGTGAAGAAGCTAGAATTGATCGAGAAGCTCAGGGATATGAACCTGGGTATACAGTTAGGGAAAGATTCCATTAGATGTAGTGTTCTGACCCTAACCAGAAAGTGATATCTTGGAGACTATCCGAGACCAGCAAAAGAATGATGCTGAGCTGCAACAGTTTGTGAGATGGTTAGGAACTGAGAAAGGGAAGGATGATGAGATCAGATGGCATCATGCGATTCCGCGATAGAGTATGTGTACTTGGGAATTGGAGGTTGAGAAAATAGATTATGGAAGAAGGACATAAAATTCGTCTTAGCATACATCCAAGTATGACTAAGATGTATCAGGATCTGAAATAGTCCTTTTGGTGGAATGGGATGAAAACTGATGTTGCCAACTTCATAGCATCATGCTTGGTGTGTCAAAAGGCCAAGATTGAACACCAACGACCAAGGGGTACACTAGAGTCGTTAGACATCCAGTAGTGAAAATGGGATATTTATGGACTTCATAACTCACTTGCCGAGGTTTTTTAAAGGGCATGATTCAATCTGGGTGATAGTGGACAAGTTGACTAAGTGTGCACATTTCCTCGCCATTAATCAGAAGTGGTCTTTCGATAAGTTGGCCGAGTTGTATGTTCGAGAAGTGGTCAGGTTGCATGGTGTGCCAGCTAGTATAGTATCAAACAAAGACCCGAGATTCACATCTTGTTTTTTGTAGTCTCTACAGGCAGCATTAGGGACTCAGTTGAGGATGAGTTCTGCATATCATCCCCAGGCTCATGGGCAGTCAGAGTGGACGATCCAGTCATTGGAGGACCTACTACGAGCTTGTGTGCTAGATCATATGGGAGGTTGGAGTGATATGCTTCCATTGGTAGAATTCACGTACAACAACTATCACTCCAGTATAGGCATGGCACCATATGAGGCCTTGTATGGGTGACGATGCAGGACACCGTTATGTTGGAACCAGGATGGGGAATTCCTGGTATTAGGTCCGAATTCCTACAGTAGACTTTTGAGAAGGTCAAGGCAATTTAGGAGCGAATGATAGCTACTCAGAGCAAACAGAAGTCATACGCAGATAAGAGGGGGCAGCCTTTAGAGTTTGAGGCTGGGGATCATGTGTTCCTCAGAGTCACATCGACGATGCATATTGGAAGGGCTATCAAATCAAGGAAGTTAACTCCGAGGTTTGTTGGGCCCTATCAAATTTTGAGGGAGGATCGGTGCTGCAGCTTATGAGATCGCCCTACCACCACACTTGGCAAATATGCACAATGTGTTCCATGTTTCCCAACTGAGAAAATACATAGCAGATCTATCTCATGTACTAGAGTCAGACGAAATTCAGATCAGGGAAGACTTGACATTGAACACTGGACCAGTACGGATTCTCGACTCACAAGTGAAGAAGCTGCGAGGGAAAGAGATCAGGACTGTGAAAGTGCTATGGGATGAGACTACTCAGGAGATGACCTGGGAGATGGAGGATTGTATGTTACAATATTCCCTAGGGATGTTACAATACCTATGAAAAAAAAGTTTCATAACCAAAAATCACTTTTTAAGCCTAGGAATGGTATCAAATCATATGACAATACTTTGAGTCAAAAGTTGGACACAGGTTTGATGTAGATGCAATGCTGCTATATGGAATGTTTAATTGAATTTAGAATAAAAATCATGATGATTAATTCTATGTATTTTCATTGAGCACATGCAAAACTGAATATCAAGGTTGAATCTAAATTTGCAACTCTAACCAGATTGCTCAAATGCTAATATGAATGTTAAACCAATGTCAATAAGAGATTGGAAGAATATACAATGCAAATAACATAATTGCAGTAATATACTGAATCTGAGAAATCAACTCAATCAAAGAATCAAATGCAGAATTTGAATTCACAACTTGAAACCCAAATTGACAACAACATGACAATGCCAATGTTAGGAATGTGGATGCGGATTTAATGGAGATTTTAATGATTAAGCTATGCAAGAAGGAATTAAAATTATTCATATAATCCAGAAGTAGAATGCAATGTGAAATAAGATGCTGGAAATGCAGAATTATAAATAACAAACATACAATGAATAACAAGCTGCCACAAATCTGATTTATTCTTAAACAATTAATGTGAATGCAAGAATACAGAATTGGACTCCAAACGACAAACCTAAACTAATGTGTAACAATCATCAAATTCAAAATTGGAAAATGAAATTGATAAAGGACTACCCCTTAACTCCTTAAAAGAAGAATTTGAGGAAGAACCAATGCAATTCAAAGGACCTATGACAAGATCAAGGACCAAGAACTTGGAACAACATATATCTTAGTATTTATGCTTCACGAAGATGAGAATTTAAAGAACATGAGATTCATGACTTGGAGCACATTTGAAGAATATTTTAGGAAATTATAAATTTTGTAATTTTCTTTATTTTTAAGTTTACTTTGTTTGCTATGAAATTATGTTTTCAGTTTTATTTTATGTTTCGAGCTTTGGGCTTTCTTTTAGGGTTTTCTTAAACTTATATGCCTATATATAATGGTACCAAAAACTGATGTAAATACTTTTGAATCATATTATATACATTTGCATTCTTTGAGATAGGATTCACTTGCTTCTTGGGTTAGAATTTTGATTCTTATTAAATATTAACATCTTTATGGTGAATCTTCACTTAACTTACAATCTACTAGGTTGTAGCGTCCCCCACCCCTGTCTTATTACGTATTCTTCTCTGATTTATTTTGTTGTGCCTTTGAAATATTCAAATTCAAAAACGATCATACTCTTGCCTTGATAGGATTGTATCATCTGGTATCAAAACAAGGTTTTGGTTTGAATTTCCTTATCTATCTTATTTTTCTTTCATATGAAATTAGAAAAGAAAAACTAAATTTTTGTAATGTCTATGTTCTGAGCTTTTTTTTTTTTGAAATTTTGTTTGTTTCATTATTCTTAGAATTTTGTAAGGAGTAAAACACCAAAGGATTTTTCCAATTATGTTGAGTTTTTAATTTGTCATGGTTTTTCATGTTCTTCGTTTAAATTGTGTATTTTGTACATTTGATTTGTGAAAATTATTTGTTTTTGTGTTTTTCTGTTAATTGTAGTCCTAGTTAACTATTTGCAAGTGCAATTACATTGATTTACATGAGTTTGGGAGTTGAAGGACAATTTGGTTAGTTTTATTTGTTCTTGTGTTGAAGTGCAAAATTGAAAAGAAAAGAAAGAATAGTGGATCAAAGTCAAAAGGAAACAAATATATATTGAAAGAAAAGAAGAAAAGGAAGTAAGGATCCAAGAAAAAGAAAAAAGTTCTACACAAATTTTTGCTAGCATTTTATTTGTGGTTTATTGATATATTGTATTATAATCAGTCTTTTTAGTAGAGTCTCTACGTTGTCTCCTTTAAGTCTTTTTGGTAGTTATATTATTTTCTAATTTTCTTATTTTGTCTTTAAAATTTCTTGAAGTTTTGTCTAGATTTTTGTATTTTCTTTGAGCTATTGAGTCAAGATTTAAATCTCGCAATGTTGTTCACATTATTTATTCACTCTTTGCTTAAGCTACTAGAGTTCTTTGCCAAGCACTAAAGGGAATTTGAGTGGTAAAAGGCGAGAGAGTACATTCAAGAAAAAATCTGTAAGTGTGATACACGAGTTGGAATTTGAGTGAAACACTTAAAAGAGTGGTGAGGTAAAAAAAGAAATATTTTATTATTACTAACATTATTTTGCAAGACATGGCTTCTTCCCAGAATAGTGATCCTCCATCACCTAAGACTGCGACAATTATGGTTGCACTTGATAAACTCACCTTACAAATGAATCAAATGCAACAACACAATCAACAAAAGTTTGAAAGACTCTAAAATTCTAATGAAGATGTGAGCGTGAGATTGGAGGTGTGATAATGTTAATTTTTACCATTATCCAAGCTACATTTTATTAGCAAAATCATCTCTTCCAAAGCTTTTAACTTACTTAATCCTCAATTTTATCTTACTTTTGTAAATAAATACATTTTGGGTTACATTGATCTAAATATACCATTAATCCCCATTTTTGTGTCTATTTATAGATTGGAAGCTTTGTTCCAAAAATCCAGACAAATGAGTGACCCGGAATAGCAAGGAGAAGATAAAAAATGTCAACAGGAAGTGCTTGGCGACACAACGCTAGCATCAGGTGCAAGAGGCTCACCGCCTGGCGGCACCTAGACACCGCCAGGCAGTACATATAGGTTTTCACCACTGTTTTACAGCTCACGCCTGGCAGTGTAAAGCTTCTACCAGGTGCCATTTTCGCTATGTGGCAAGTTGGCCCTTTTTCTTTTGTTTTCGCGAGGGGAAACTCATCTTGGACAGCTTGGAGCTCGAGCAACGCGTTTTGGAGCACTTGGAGGTTTGTTAAGGCTAGTGGGAACTACCCTTTCTTCCTCTTTGTATCTCTTCCCTCTTCCATTTCCATTTTGTAAGCTTGGGCTCTCCATGACAATGGAGAGCTAAACCCATTTTTGTTGGGGTTAGATGTAGCCACTAAATTGTCAAGTATTTATGGATGATTTGAATATATATATATATGCTTCTTCCATTAATGGCTAGTATCCTTGTTTATTTACTTAAAACTTGCTTTGTTTTAACCATTCATTGAATGATGTTTGGGTCATTAGGTATTGGAAAATATCTCTTAAAACCTAAAATTGGAACAAGATACCTAATGGAACTTGTATCTAGGAGTGAAACTTGACCCTTTAGTTGTCTTAAACCCTAATTTGTAAAATGGGTTTGCTTATTTAGGGATTCAAGAAATTGTCTCTTAATAAGGAAACCTAGGCTCATTCAACTAAGTGATTAGGGTTTGAGTAGACTTGTGGGTTGATATTAGTAATTAATGGAGAAGAGTTTTATTGTTTTATATACATGAGAGTGAAGTAGGTGAAGTCTAACCCCAACAATATCAATCCATTACATTTCTAATCTTTACCATTTTCTAGAGTCTTCAAATATCCAAGTTCACCTTTTACTTGTTTATGAAATATTTACTTTCTTGCACACAAAAACCCAAATTATGGATTTATTCTTTAATTTAAATTAGTCACTAATTCCGCAATTATTTAGTATACCCGAGTCTCTTGGGAAACGATATCCTGGTCTTACCGGTTACTACTTCCGCGACTTGGTACACTTGCCAAAGTCTTAACAAGGTGGTGGAGAGAATAAGAAGGAAACATGACGATTTAGACCATTCTCCTCATAATGACAAAAAGGAACATGTTTTTAGACCTAGGAGAGGAAAAAAATGAAAGGAGTTTGGGAACCATATGCCTAGGAGGGATAATGATGAAGAAGAGCATCATTTTAGACCAAGGCGAGGCCAAAGACGAGAGGAGTTTGGGAACCACACACCTAGAAGAGATAAGATGTGGAGGAAGATTATAATCCCTAAATTTATTGAAGCTAATGACCTAGAAGCCTATATGGCATGGGAAATGAAGCTTGACTAAATCTTAAGCTCTTATGATTATGAAGATGATGAGAAGGTTCTTATGACATCCTTGGAGTTTGAAGGCTACACTATGAATTGGTGGAATCAAATTACCATGGACATAACTAGAAAGGGAAGGTTGTCAATCACTACATGGGAACAATTGAAGATAGATATGAAGGAAATATTTGTGCCTCCTTATTATTGAAAGGATATCTTAGACAAATTACAAGTACTTACACAAGGAAATAGGAGTGCTGAAGAGTATGTTCATGAGATGAAGGTCACCTTAATGAAAGTTGACATAGAAGAAACACCTATGGCTACAATGGCTAGATTCTTGAATGGATTACAAAGGGATATTCAAGATGTGGTGGAAATGCACCATTATGAGATTTTGGAGGATCTTATTCACCAAGCTACCAAAGTGGAACAATAACTCAAAAGAATAAGCTCTTATAAGAAGTCATTCACCTCATGGGGGATAAGGAGAAATCTAAGGAGGGAGCTACTTCTACCATTCTGAAATCTAAAGAGAATGAGTCTTCAATTAGTAAAGTAACTCCTCAATCTAATAATCATGATTCTTCATGTTGTAGTTCAAAACAATGTTTTAAATGTTTGGGTAGAGGTCATACAATAGTTGAATGTCCCAACTAGAGAACTATAATGTTGTTAGAGAGTGAGAGTACATTAGTGAGCATTCCACTAATGAATCATCTGAATCATCTAGCAGTAATATGGGGCAAATGGATTGTGAAGTAGGGGTGACAATGTGGACTTAGCCTGGCGGGCCGGTTTGTAGGCTTTCCAAAAAAATGTGGGTCATGAAGAGATATTGAGCTCGCTGGCCCACAAAAGCCCAACCCTCATAACCCACAACCCGAATGAGCTAACCCGTGACCCGTATAAAAAAACCTTGCACTTGTGTATTTTGGTTACTTTTCTTCCAGATTTCTGCATGAACGTTCTAAATTGTTGTATGAGTGGAAAAGACAAGTATTATGTATTTTTCAATGTGCTAAAATTTGAAGAATACATCGTGTATGAAAGTACAAATATGAATATGATGAAAATATTGGATTATCAATTTATCATCCAACTCCCCAGAATCTTTGCTTAATTTTGTGAACTTGTTAAAGTTTTCCAATTTGTTGAACATTGAAAGCTTTTTCATAAGATTTTTTTTTTAAAAAAACAAAACTGACTGGCTTGGGGGCCCACACTTAAGCGAGGTAGGCCAAACTTTCTAACCTACATTTTAAATGCGGGCAGGCCAGCTTGGTCCACATTTTGTAGGCTAAGTGCGGGGCATGCCTAAACGGGCCGGGCCAACCGACATTGCCACCCCTAATGCGAAGTACCACTTTTGGAGGGAGATCTTTTAATGGTTAGGAGGTTGTTGGGTAATATGAACAAGG
>Ga0099822_1001250_pt1 | contig 28969 bp, 11 predicted proteins | sample CowpeawhiteBW_FD_76839 | JGI IMG/M metagenome (GOLD analysis project Ga0099822, IMG submission 76839) | Root nodule microbial communities of legume samples collected from California USA - Cow pea white BW | ecosystem: Host-associated > Plants > Roots > Nodule | place: USA: California | collected... | reverse complement strand
CTTAATTAATTGTTAATATTTTAATAATTTGAACGAGAACGATAAGACGGGACGAGTATCATGGCGAGGATATGTACATCCTTATACTCATTCCCATACCAATTGAAAAGTCGAGAATTTCTCACATCCATACTCATACTAATTAATACGAAAATTCTCTGTAAAAATAGGAACGAATTCGAACAATACCTACAAGACAAATTTATTTATCATCTCTTCAGACTTACGAGGAATTAGGACAAAGTGCACATTCTTGTTATTGTCATCATTACTACTTAACCTAAGTACCTAAGTAGATATCCTGAGATTGGGTCGTGAAGAAAAAGAACATTTATAAATACTATAAATTTAGTGCAAGACAACCTTTTAAATTGTCCTAGACCACAAAAGCACACTCTTAAATATTTATGTACTTTGAGTTTTTATACTTTATTATTCTTTTAATTATTTTGTCAATTTGAAGTCATGAGCCTCATCAATCGAATTATGATTTTACAATTTTAATTGTGATTACAAAACCCTTTTATAAATTAAGATCTAGGTAAAATTTGTGATACAACTTACAACGGACAATGAGGGTATGAACTATCAAGTCAACTCTTAAACTTAATGTTCGTTACTTAACAAACCTTATCTAAGAATAACTTGATCTTCTTTAGATAACTAAGGCATTTTCTCATTGAGGAATTGAGTTAAAACCAATTTAGTAAAACTTTGAATTAATTGCATAATTGAACTTGTTAGCATAAGAAATAACTAATTACATAAAAAGGGTTTCAATAACTTTTTATAACTTCAGAGCTGGTTATCTTTATTATTATTTTTAAATTTGAGTATTTTGATTAGTCATTGTTATTTTATAATCTAAAACTCTTATTTGGATCTTTATTTATTTTTTATTCAAATTGTTGTCTTTATTTTTGTTATCTTAATAAAAAATTCTATAATTATTTTTTTCTAATTAAGTAAAAATATAGTAATTATAGGTGGATTCAGCACTTAGATTCTTTGTTTTATTTATTACTTACAAGAAATTTTTATATTTATAAAAGTGTTGTTAATTATCTCTACTTAAATATGCAAAGTGTACAAAACCTCGTTATGCTAGTGCAACTACTTATCAATGTTCAAAAATGTTGTTTCAACTATTTTTTTTACCTGTCATTATGCTTTTAGGATTACTTGATTTATGAGGTAGGAACTTCAATATTTCTAATTCAACAATTTCATCCATATTGAATCTTTTTTTCTTTCTTAGAAACTCCTCCATAAATTTGGCATGAGATCATATATTTCTTAAAATCTCTTTTCCTTTAAATTCTCATTTATTCACTTATCGATAATAGTTCCTCTCTTTCTAGTAATCAATTTACAATATTTTCAGGTATTAACTTATTTATGATTTTTTTAATTTTAAAATTTGAATAAAGTACATAAAAATAACTTTTATTTCTTACATTCATGTTTTTTATTTTAAGTACATACTTTATTATTAAAATTTAATTTAACATTTTAGACTTATATTTATATAAATAAAGACTAAATTACATTTTATTTGAAAAAAAAAATATGAAAGACTGAAACTACCTTTAGGAATATTTTATTTATTTAATAAAAGATAATTTTTAAAAGAATATGTAATTTGAAAGAGTGAAAAGATTATTCAGAAGATATTAAACCTGATAATTTATTTATCAACAGTAAAGTAAAATTAAACAAAAGCAATAGTGAAAAGATAAGTAACACTTTTCTGAACTTTCTGATTCCTCTTCCCAAATCTTCCATCAACAAAACTTCCATCACAATCCAACAAAACTTCACCCCGAAACGAACAAAGCATATATAATTCCACCAAACATCATCATCAACAACAACAACCCTATCTTCTTCCTCCAGATCCACGCGCCGCGTCCTCGCCTCAGCCGGCAACCGCACCGATCATGGACGGCGACCTCAAGACGCCACTGGTGGTGGGAGAAATCGAGGAGGTGGAGGCGACACCGGAGAACGTGAGTCCCCGCACGAGCGATCGGGCGAAGCACGTGCGGACGAAGGTCCCCGAGGTGGAGATCCACCTCTACCGGCAGGGCAAGGGCCCCATCGCGGTGTTCAAGTCGGCACTGGGCGGGTGGGAGCAGGACCAGATCGAGGTCCGGGACATTCTCGAGATGCACGGATTGAAGTCGATCTTCGCATTCAATCCCCATGCCGGAGGGCGCGGCGTTCCGGTTCGGTTTCATCCCAGGAATGGGAGGTCCATCTTGACGTATAGAGATGGGGCTGTTGTACACCTTGACGGAGAACCTAAGGTATGTTTTTTGTCTTAAATTCTTTTAGGAACTTTGATTTGAGCTAGGTGTGTGTTTGTTAGTTCAAATTTTAATGAAATATTTTAGTCTATGTAATTTTAAAAACAGAGAGTTTATTTTAGTTGTTATGTTTATTTGTCTTGTGTTTAGATGCCTTATACCTAAACAATGTTAAAATGAATACTCACTTGAAGGGAAAACTAACATGTGGTTGAATATGTGACTGTGACTGCAAAATCGGAGGAAGTTGTGCAGTAAATTATTTATAATTGGTAGTCATGTAAGCGAAGTATTTAATTGTCATAACGTAATACTTTGAAATGAAAATTAACCAAGAACGATGTTGATATGGATACTTTTGAAAGGAAACTAACATGTGATCAAATCTTTGATGAAAATGTAAATCAAATTAGGTTGTAAATAATTTGTAATTGCCAGTCATGTAAGCTAGATTTTTAACAGTATTTGGGAAAGGAAGACTAGCATTGAGGAGAAATTTCAATGATGTTGAGTTAAGGTGGAGGAATATGAAACATTGTTGTGGAATGATATGATATAGAGCATGAACATTTTGTAAGAAGTTGGAATACATGACTTCTGAAAGAAAATTAAGTTCTCTTTTGTGACCGAGTTATAAGAAACCAATTTTGATCTTATTAGGCTAATATATAAAGATCAATCACGTGATTTATTATTTACCTTCTCACTTTTTCTTGACTGTGGTTCTATATCCTAACCCGAATTCAATATCAGAATGGTCTTCCTTCAGCTTTCTCATTATCTAACAACAGTCTAAAGTGTTTTGGTCTATATGATTGTCACGGATAAGAGCATCCAGCTAGTTTGGTTATTGAATCTTGATTGATATAGTGCTTGATTTTATGTAGGAGTATAGATAAGTATGTTGAAGCATTCGAATGATTGATGTATTTCACAGACCGTAACAGAGGCCCAAGGAGCAATAATGCTAACTGTATTAATCTTGGATTGAAAGTTATATCTTTTGAGAGGTCATGGTGACAAAAGGTTTCTTGTATGCTCTGCAAGAATAATGAAGTTTAGAGATAGCTGAAATCATGCAAATTCTGTGAAGTTTATTTGGTACTTTTAGGGTGTTTGATTCCTGAATTGTGCAACATACCCTACCCAACTCATGGTTGGCATAGATGGGGGCTCTTGTACCATAACTATTTTGTACTTGTGGCCAGCCAATATGTATCTTAAGTTTGGAGTTGTATGTTCAATCTGCTTGGCTTGGTTAGTCAGGTTAGCAAACATGATGCAAACTGATTCAGTGGTAAAAAAATAAACTTCTGTTGAAAGAAATTAAAGAATCCTCCTTGTAATTCAAGTAACCTGGACCTTCCCAATACAAACTGACCGGTCCGATGCCTCTCCCTCTAACTACCTCACCTATTTATAGTCTGTTCTCCTAACTATCAGAACCTCCATTATTTGTTCTGTTTGTAATTCACAGGGTTATAGCTCCCTGTTGTACCCTTTTTCCTTCTGACATAAACATACTCAGTAGTAGGAGATTTCGTATTAATTCTCCTATCATAGAACTAGACAGTGATTCATGCGATTAGGTGGACTGGGCAAGCCAGGAGTTGGATTGGGTGAATAGAGAATATGCTGTAAGATTCAGGGATTGAATCACTCCTTTGCTCGAGTGATGTAGATACTCTAAATTTTTTTTTCTTAAATTGAAATGCTGTAAACCACCATTTTCATGTTACATATCTGTCTATGATATGAAGTTCATATGATCCTAATAAAAACATATATAATGTAACTCATGTAATATTTTCGTTGGCTGAAAATTCTCTTTTTGCAGGACTCACTAATTAAACCAGTGACAAGGATCTTGGTTGGGGTTGCTTTAATAATCTTTATGATAACACTAGTATCGAGGGATACTCCGGATTGGTTGAAGAAATTGAATTTCTCCGGTGTGAACTTCCCTCCATGGATCTTGGCATGTGTAGTCATTGTCTTCACACGCATGAGGAAGAGAACTAAAGATTTTCTGAAGAAGCGTGGTTGGTGAATGGACTTCAATTGATGCTACGGTGATAGGATTTTATGCATCTCTCAACACTTTCAAGATTTGTTCAAACTGACATAAGTTTTGTTGATTAATTATATCATCATAAGTGTTATAGGTTAAAAATAAGTGATGTCTTGTCTGATGATACATAGATGTTGTTCAGTGAGTTTAGGTCATCTTTCTATTTAGATGATGTATTTATCCTTTTCCTTTGTTGCTGCCCAAACTATGTGATTACTGATTGGAGTGGTAAGAAAATAGTTTTATATCATGCATTGGCAATCTTCTCAGCTAGCTATTCTAATAATGAAGTATTGATGTTTATATAGTTTGTACTTACCAAATGAACATTTTCACTTGCCCTCTTCCAAGTCATCGGCAATGTTTACATAATGTAAACAATTCATTTGCTATATTCTTTTAATTTCTAACAATATCTTTATTTAATGTTAATTAACATAGTAATCAATTAATAAAGTAATATATATATATATATTAAATCTATACTTATATATAAAGAGATTTTCTTTTTTGTTTTCATCTTTCATAATTTCAACTTTACCATTTACAATGTAATTATTTGTTAAATTTTTAAAAATTAATGGTTATTTTTACAAGTTTTTATAACACTATTTTCTTTTTTTTCTTTTTTTTTCTTATTCATCAATAGTTATCTTTTCATATTTTCTCTATACATTTCACTTTATTTTTTATAAAAATAATTTTATTTTATTTATTAACTTAATAACATTACAATATCATCAATTATTAATATAATATCATGCATATTCAAAAAATTATACATAATTGTGCATGTGTTTACGCTACTTATAATAAAGAGTTGTATAAAATGAAAAAAAAAAAGTGTGGTAATAGTATTATTTTTTTCTAATTATACTTATTTTATAAATTTGATTCTTAAACTTTTAAAAGACTGTTACAAAGCTCAAATTGACAACTTGTTAGTTAACGGATTAAATTTGATTTTCAGTTAAATTGTTCTTTTGAATCTAACTTTAATAATATTAAATAAGATATTTTGAAATAAAAAATGTAAGTAAAGAAAATTTTTTAAATAACAAATTTAAATCATTTGTAACCAATAAATGTCTAAATATTAATTAGATTTAAAATGTTTTTTTATCAGTAATCAAAATATATATATATATATATATATAAACACGGGTATTTTAATCCATTTATAAAGTATATACATAAATTCAGCACATTTTTAATGGAGGTCCCATGGTACCCTTCCAAAACTATATAGTATTATTATATAAGTAATCAAAACAGAACAATCACATATTACAGTTATTGTTGGACAATCCATATTGCATTTCACATTTGTTAAATCTATCTTGTCCATACTCATCCTGAGTTAATTGCAAAAGACAAACATAACATCATACTGAAAGCCAAGCCAGCTTAGACTGCAGAGAGAGAAAAGATTTACCTCCAATTTCTGTGTTCCGTGCTCAATTCCTAGTATGTGGTTTATGTTATATTTCCTATGTAACAGACTAAATGCAGTGAATTGGAGAAAGAATTCGGTCAAAATAGAGAAAACATTATCAATTCTATATTTCGTCAAGCCCAAACATTTAGTAATGTCAAAGTAAATGTCTCAAGTGCATCCACTTCCCTTTATCTAAACACTGTATTATTATTATTATTTTATTGTTGTGATCTCGTATATTTCTTATAATTGAAATCATACACTCTTTCATAACTAATATATTTCACTATTAAGAGTTAGTAAATAAAAATATTGGAACTGGTTTTTAGTTGATTATAATGTAAAATCATAACGACTAGAGAACCAGAAATGAAAGGGATAGTGACAATAAAAAAAAAAGGAAGGAAGTGAGATCGAGTGAAGTGAAGTATCAACCAAATCGAGTGAAGAAGACGGTAAGATTGAGTGAAGAAATGGTTTTTTTTTTTTTTTTTTTTTCAGGGGCGGTTTTAATTTAAATTTTTAAAAAAGGTTTTTTTAAATTTTTTTTTTTTTTAATTTTTTTTAATTTTTTTTTTTTTAAAATACGGTCAAATTGTCAGAATTGAAGAAGATATTAAAGATGAATTCGTTCTCCACTCAACTAATTTCTATTTTTAAAAAAAAAATAAAATCGTGCTGTCGAAGGCTGATTTTTATTATTGTGAAAAGTGATCGTCTTTCACTTTTCAGTTTGTCTTTTTAAATTTTTTTTATTAAAGTTGTACACATCTGTCTTTACAGTTACAGTGGGAACACTAGAATAAAAATATTCAGGAGTAAGATACCCATTGTCCCTGCTAGGATAGTAGCCTCCCTCATGCTCCAACTGTGCTCATACACTTTCACAAGCCCAAAATCCCCAAGCTTTACATTGAAATCGACATCAAGCATTATGTTGCAGCTCTTCACATCCTTGTGAATGATTTGCCTCTCACACTCTTCATGAAGATAGGTCACAGCAACTGCAACTCTCCGAGAACGATATTCTCCATTTGCCTTCACGAAAAAACAATGGAAGAATTGAAGTTCCTCTGCAGAACCTTATTGAGACTCGCAGAACCTTATTGGGATTTGCAGAAGTTGTCTTGTCCTAGGAAGATTTTACTTTTCACATAAATAGAAATCAGTTTCCCAGAATACGACTTTAATTTAAAAGAAAAAAACAAAGGAAACCGGTTTGATGGACGGCGACTTCACTTTTAATATCGTCTTCTATCATGACGACTTGACTTTATTTTAAAAAACAAAATCAACGAATCTAATTTTACAAATTTAAATTTAAATCGACCCCAAAATATAAAAAAACCGTGAAGAAACTAAATAATTTACGAAAAACTAAATAAAAAATATTACCTAAATTTTTTTCTTAATTATTAGAATGTTATTATCTGCAAAATTATATTTATAAGAAAATTTTGAATAAGTAATTCTAAACTTTTAATAATGTTGCTGGATTCGTAAGAAAAAAAATATACCACCCATATGTTAAATTGGTAAATAATTATAATATCTTTTTTACGGATAATTTTTATAAGAAAATTTATATATATTTCATATGGAAAAAATTTCTCATAAAATCTGTAAATATTTCCTGCTAATAATATTTCATATGAAAAATTATATGAATTTCTTGCCATAAAAATTTCTAAGAAAAAAATGCATCATAAAACATGCAGGATATGAATATATTTCTAATTGTGTCCATTCTCACTTCTACCCAATTACTACACATATTCCAAATCTTATTCCAAATCTTCTGTGATATATTACAAGTAAAAAATTAATGTGTATCGATTTCTTCATCCAATCCACAAAATACAAAAGATACACCACTTAATTCTACTTCTTTCCTTCTTATATTTGTCATAGTTGACCCCTTATTCATGACTAGATTAAAAATGTATTAGTTAAATAAAACATTCTCGATAACTAACAATATATTTAGACTAACGAATTTAATAAAGAGAGTCAAACTATGGTGTTTTAATATAGCTAAGAAAGTGAAAATGTTGGGTACTTATGGTAGATGTCAAATTTTAACATATGAAAATTAAGGCATTAAGCTAAGCCATTAATGTGAGATTAACAAGTTATAAAAGTGAAGTTAAAGGGCTGTAAGTTTAATATTTTATTTTAAATTTAATATGTTAGACAAAGAAACTTGATTTTTTATGAAATATTATATGTATGTGACAGATAGAGTAAAAGTGTTGTATACATTTTTATGATTGCAAGGGGTTTCTTGTACAACACGACTCTACATTTGGTTTCCCATTAAATTTAATGTAAAAATATAAACTAATAAACTTTCGATAACTTTTTACAAGTTTGGTTCCACCATGGTGATTTCATTATAAATCCATAATTAATTATTATGAAAACCAAAACAATATTAAACACTTTTTTGTGTTGACAAAACTTTTTATTCCAAACCTTTTTATTGCTTTTATATCAAAAATATTTAAACATAAATTACAAACGTAAATAAATTTGATCCAAAATCAAAATTTATTTAAAATGAGGTTCATCGACACGGTTCCATAGGTACATTTAGAGTAACATTAACATTTTCTTAGAAAGGTTGTTTGATATCATTTGACAACCATTTAACAACTCTTACAAAAGTAAAATAGTCTTAACAAGAATTAACTTTATATTTCTAGAAGAAAGAGAGATTGAATAGTAACGAAGAATAATGTCAAATAGTAATAAGAAAAAATGTGGTGTCAAAATACCAGTGTCCTTTTTTTTTTATATTCCTTTATTTAAGAAATATCAGGTCATATCGAGACTCAATCTATTTTTTCTTTATCAATTATAGATCTTTTTAGAGATGATTAACTGTGATAGACAATACAAATAAGATAAAAGTCTTATCTTTAGAGAATAGAAATTGATGTAATCTCTAACCGAAAACTTTTAGATGTAATGAGTTTATTTCTCACTTTTATTTAATATAAGATTTAGACTTGTATATTCAATCCGACTTAAACTTGCTTTAAAAAAAAATATTTGTTTTGCAGTAGTTCTAATTATTATTCCAATATACATGTGTCATCCTGAGATTTCTCCCCAATCTACTTCCTGCTAAAACCTCACATGTTTGTTTTCTTTTACTATTTCTACCATGTTCCAAACATTAAAAGTGCATATGTTTGTTAGATAAGCTCCGATGAATCAAGGGAAATAATTGAAAGAAATATGTGAAATGTGGTTGGTTGAAGACATATAGTACATGTAATAAAAAGTATGCAGAGAAAATTAAATAGTGAAAGCATGATATAAGAATGAAAGGGTCAAAGTCAAGAAGCTGAAAATCATTGAAGGCAGCTTCGTGTTCCTCTTATTGCCTATTTTCAATGAAAAAATGTGTTAAGGTTGTTAAAAGTGTGAACTGCAGCTTAGCGGATTTTTTTCCCAGTAACCATTACATTGCATAAGAGATTTAAAGCCCAGTAGCAATACCAAAAAAGGAAAAGTCCCCTGTACTCTCCTTCCAACAGTATACCAACAATATAGCTTGTCTTATGTGTTAATAATGGCAGTTGAGTGTAATGGGAAGCCCATAAGTCTAAAGGTATGCGTATACTCTCACTAAGCTTTCAAATGTACTCTAGTTTAATCCCTTTATTTAAGAAAAAAGTTAATTAACTTTTTCATTTTATGATTATGCAGATTGCTTCTTATTGGTTGTATGTTTGTCCAAGGTCTTCTATATATATATATTTTATGTATATCAAAGTTAAAATATTGTGGCTTTTGGTTCCGATGGTTTTCTATATAGGTTTTGGATATGATGGTTTATTATGGCTTTTAAATTATTGTAATATATTAAGTTTTCGGTAATGCTGAAAGTGTGAGTTGTTGGGTTTGGTAGTGTAGAATTAATTTTAGTTTCTGGTGTTGGCAATGAAAATGCAGCTTCGACATTATAAGTAAAATTGTGTTGTGATGATTTTATATATATTTTACTGGGTGTAAATTATAAGGTATATAGAAGTTAAATTTATATATAGTTTGATAATTATGACTTGTTTTTGTATATTTTTGGTTTTTGTAACAAAAGTGCAGATTTTAGTTTTGTGGTTTTGATGTTAGGAATTTTGATTTTGTTAAGAATTGGAGAACCCCTTATTCTCATCTATGACTAGAAAGAAGGTCTTATGAATTGCTTTTGCAATGCAGGATTGGGATTGAAGCGTGACATTATTGAATATAGCTATTGCGTGGGAATGTTGGAATCCAATACTTTAGAGGATGCCATGAAGTGATCCAAAGCAACTCCTACAATTGTTTAGTTTTAATTAGGCTTATTGCTCACCACTGTTTTTTTTTTCTTTTCTTTTTCTTGTTATTTTCTTGAATTATTAGTGTTAGATGTTATTTTTACACACAACTATATGTTTGAAATCATTTTAGTGTCACAAATTTTGGCATCCATATTTATAATAACATTAAATCTCATGAGTTGATTGTTATTTAACATAATTAAATTTGTAGTATTTATAGTATAGTTTAAAAAATTATTTACAAGTTGATCAAAATATTATATATAAGTAGGTACAATTATGTAATAAAAGTGGTAATTATTTTATTTTTCTTATTCATTTAGTCACAAAATTATAATATTCCTAAATGTTTATAATTTTTGTTACTAATTTAGCTATTAAAAATTATTTTAATTAAAATAAAAAAATATCTATTAGCAACCAAAAACTAATGATTGTTGTATTATCACATCTGCGACCAAATTAGTGATTGATTTTTTTTAATTTAATAATTTTTTTCACGTTAGCCACTAGAAAAGAGAGTTGCAAAATTTTTATTTTGCGACTGAATTAGCCACCGAAATTTTAGTGGCTAAATTGGTCTCATGGAAGAAGGTGACCAAACCTTTTAGCGACTGAAATTTTAGTTGCTATTTAGCGACCGATTTGTAATTCGGTTGCTATTTGATTTGCCACCAAAGTTTTCGCAACTATATATTTTTGGTTGCTATTTTGGTCGCTAACGGTTTAGCGACCAATTTTATACCTTTTAGCGACCGAAATTGGTGATCGATAAAATGCATTTTTTTTATAATGAGTATCGGTGAATGCTGAAATGAAATACGGTTGTTTTTCCTTGTTTGTTATTATAATCATTGATTAGTTATATATATAGCTTATAAGGTCATGGTAAATTAAGAGAAAGATAAACTAAAAGAATATAAAACTATAATAGAATGATATACTAAAATAATAGTATGTGGTGTATTGTTAATATTAAGGTAATAATATATTAACTATTATACCCTCACACTTAAGTTGGAGGTTTCCGGATCTCGATTCTGCAGTAAAAATCTCGAAACACATCAAATGGAAGCCTCCTGAATTTAATATTTTAAAATTTATATATTACCATGTAATGAATTAATCGGATTCATATATAATTTTTAATAATGATTATTAAAATAGATTATGATTTTATATAACTTCTTAGTATTAGTAAAACAAAACAATTGTGATCTTTATCCCTTTTCTTTTCCACAAAACCGAGAAAGAACCTTGGCAAATCCGTTGAAGACGTAGAATACGATGTACTTGAATGTGTCCCACCCTCTTAAAAATCATTATTGAGATTAAAGAAAAATAAAAATGGTCACCGCTACTGTACCCTGAAAATCAGTATACAATATCGTCATGCTAAGCATTACAAATGGCATGCATGAAGCATAAGCATAAAAATGAGAAAAATAAGGACATTGTTATGGATTCCATTACAGGTTCCCTTCCACAACAGAACAGAAAGAGAATTGAGAAAGAGCCATTTATGATTTCCACAATCTCAGGTTTAAAATATATAGTTTTCAGTTCACATAATTGACTTTCTAAATTAGTTTCTCTATATGCAGCTTTCTGCTTCAACATGTCTTTCTTCTTTCCCTTGTTGCAGTATGTCTCTAAATCTTCTATGATCCATTGTGGAATGGATTCATCTAAGTGGGTCTTAATAGAAAAATATACCAAAGAACCTGCCAAGGAGGCTGGTCATTAAATAACACTTAAAAAAAAAATTGATTACACAAAAATACTACTGTATTGAATTATTATAAACTATATTTGGCAATTCAATACCAGTTTGGATTTATATGTGTGCCTAATTTATTTAGAACTGAAAACTGTAGTGGGGTGAAACTTCAGCTCCTGTGAGAAGAAAACAAACAGAAACAGCATGTGTGGAGAAATTTTCAAATTCTAGTTGTGCATGCACAGTGTGCATCTGATATCTGCATGTGTATACATCTGATTCAAGTGCAGATTTAAAGAAAGTGATAAAGAAAAACTAATACTGATGATGATTAGTGAGTGCCATTCTCTGTTGCATGTTCCTGTTTGGTGAAACAAAATGAATTGTCCAACCATCCATTAGTCTTTGCTCTTTCAACATAGTATGCAAACTGGTTTTTAGCATCAGGAACATCTAAGGCCAAATCATCAAGAGATTCTGCAACCCTTCCAAAACCCTTGGCCATTTGATTCATGGTTATGAGTCCTGATTCAAAACACTCCTTGAGCAAACCCCACAACCTCTCATTCTTCTTTTCAATGGTTGTCACCAAAGCTTTCTTAACAACCTCATGGTGGAAGAATGGCATTCCTAGCTCTTTCATGCAGCGACATGCCTCCTTTATTTCCCCTCCAGACTCATACTCTTCCAACAGCTTCCCAATCATGTCTTTGACATCCTCAAAAGCCCATCCAGGCCTGCTACTTCCCCCACCACCCCAACACCTCAAGATTCTCTCCCCTGCAAGTCTAGCCTTTAGCAATGACTTTGTCATTTGAAGAACTCTGCTCCCAATTGAACCTGGCCCCAAACACTGTGCTCCAATCTCTTCAAGGTGTTGTGGAGCTAGCACTTCATCCACCACTGCTCTGGCTAGAAACATAGCAAGATCCTCAACAACAACAGGGTTGTCCAGAGCAGTGTCATCTGCTGACTCTATCAACATCACAAAACCACTCACAACATCATCAGCTGGGAAACACAGAGATGACAGCAACACAGAAGCCATTTCCTTCTCTCTATTTTTCCTATCCATTGCCAGAGTTATCAGTTTTTTAACGAAGATTGCATTGAGTGCAGCACAGTTCTTGCTGTTTTCTTGCTCAAGACAGCTATTTACCTCCAATATATCACCTGATAAGAAGTACTCTTGAATGATGGACTGAGTCTTTACCTTGAAACTTTTGGCAGCACTATCTTGTATTGCGTTCCTTTCTGGCTCTACTGAGAGTGATTTCAAAGATGACACACATAACCAACCCTCTGATGCTGCTTTGGAAATAAGCTTCTGCAGTATTCCTCGTGCGTTTGGTATGTCAAGTGATAAGTCATCAACTGTGTCAATTAACCGACTGAAGCCTTTGGACATTTGGCTTGTGTTGATGAAACCTTCTTCAGCTGCTTCCTTCAAGAGATCTAATAGTGGGGATTCTGCTTGACGTCTCTCCATTGCCATTATAAGGGCCCGTTTCACTATTTCGTGATGGAAGAAAGGAACTTTCAGATCTTTGATGCATCTGAAGGCTTCTTTCTTGTCACCACTTACAACATACTCCTTCAAAAAGTTGTTTATCTTAGCTTTAACATCATCCACTGTGGTGTTCTTACTACCTCTCCAGCATCTCTCTATGATTTCTGCATGAAGAGGTGCTGCTAGATAGCTTTTCTCAGTTTTTTTCAACACATCAACCCCTTTTGAATCTTTCGCTAAGTAGGCCATCTGTTTCTTCAAAAATGCAGGAGGAAGTATGTCATCAACCACGGCCCTAGCTATGAAAAGTGCTAGAACTTCAACTGCGTCTGGTATATCTACAATCAAGTCATCTGTTGATTCAACTAATTTGCTGAAGCCCTTGTAAACTTGTGAAGGATCAAATACGTCAGCATAAAGTGCAGAGAGCAGAATAGCAGCCATTTCTTTTTCTTTGTCATGCCTGTCCATGGACATAGAGACAAGTTTCTTGACAAAATAGTAGCCATACTCTGGTTTCCCCAATTCTTTAACTTCATTCATTGTTGCAACAACATCATCAGTGGCAAAATATTCCTCCACTATTACTGTAGCCTTTTTCTTGTAGCTATCAAGCTCTGTGTTCGGCTTCTTTTCATTTGAATGGTCATATTCCTACAAAACCATATATACTTTCATGGTTGTTGGTGTCACAAAGACAAACATTTTCAGAAAAACAAATAAACACAAGACCATAAATTTAATCCATTTAATACTAGTTATATAATACAAGTTACTGATAAGATTTTATCTCCAACCTCAGTGCTGTCATAGTTTGGATCATTAGGATCAATAACGCTTGAGTCATCTGTATCAAGCAATCCACCCCAGGTACCTTTTCCCCCAGAACCACCTGTGCAATCAGAGTAGCATAAGAAGGTTGCTTCTTTGAGTTTAAGGAATGCAAATCTGTTATCATATAAGGTTTTATTCGCCAAAAAACTCCAAAGCTAGATCATTCTAGTCTGGCCTCAGGAACCAAAAGGCAGATCAGATAATAACAATATGATTATTCCAATGTTCCATGAATAGTGTTCCAAGTATTTAGAAAAATAAGAAGTCCAATTATTACGAGAGTCTGAAGAATAAACAAGCCTATGAACATCACTAATCACATACATTTTATGGTAGCTACTTGGTGAAGAAGTCATCAGGCATTAAAAAGAGGAAAAACTTGAATATGCGTAAAGACTTCACCTTTCTTTGGACGTCCATCTTTTTGAGAATGTGATTGTTTATGAGTTCTTGGACTTAGAGTGCTGCACTTGCCTTGAACCTTTGGGGACCTCGGAGATTTTGGAGACCTAGCAGAGTCAGGGGACCTTGAAGATTTTGGAGCAAGTTGCAATGGAGAAACAGACAAAGGATCCGCACTTTCTGCTGCAGATCGATGAAGCTCACGATGCTCATTTGATACATAACCCTCAGAGAAATCCATTACACTTGAATCAAAACTTCCACTCTAAAATCACAGAAGTCATATATACTCAGAGCACATTGCCAACTTCTGAATAAATCAACCACTCCTGTCAATAATAAGTCACAAGTGCCTCCAATCTCTAATTTGCAACACAGTCTTTCTTCACTTCTTTACATACTTGTGCCACTGCACATGATCAACAACTTACATGCATAAATTAAATGCATATATACCTCAACTTTGATAATGCTCAAAGGATATTGCAGCAACTCAAATAACACAATGCAGCAGAATGGAAATATTATAGATAAACCAAATGATAACCTTCCTTGGACAAAATGCTGAATACCTAAACACATTGCAAGTGGAATGTAAACAACGGATTAAGAAGCATCAACCTCTGAAATAATCGTTGTCACTTCAAACTGGTAGTGTCTGCAATCAGTAATTCTCAAAATCAGGTGTGTGAGTACAGAACTTACAAATTGATTTGGGAATTTCTTCTGTCACTTTGTTTAATGGTGTTGAAGGTTAGGAATATCTTAAGAGTCAGGCCAGAGAGGCTTTTCATGCATTCAGACAAAGTTCAGATTTATTACAAGCTTTGACACCTCAATCGTTACAAAAAAAAAAAAAAAATAGTTCTCTACAATGCCAAGATAATATTTTATCACAGTAGATGTACATAGTTATAAAATTTCCAGAGAATTATGCTGGGTGTGTCTTACAATTTCTTTAATATGTGCCATTTGATTTGTTAGAGAAAGAAGAGTTTTCTAAGAAATCACTTTTGTCCCATCTATGTCGAAATACAAGAGACCTTTTAACATCTAAGCACAGGAATCAGATTAGACATTTTTCATTTAGATTCACGAACATCCTCATTCATCAAACATAGACCCCCTCCAAATGAATTGTATTTAGACATCAATCCTAACTAAGTTGTCACTTCATATTTCAGCGATCATAAGAACATTTCAAAACAATCAATATTCAAAACGCTATTTTCAATCAAATTTTGGAGAAAAATTGTACGAGATTACCTTTTGTCATTGCTTGGAAAACAGCATTATCCATGGATTGCCGGAAACGGCTTTGAGATTGTGCAGCATTCGGATCAAAAGTATGTGTACGTTTATTATCTAGTTTTAACTTTGGAGTTGCAGTTAGTGACAGGTTTTTCTCTTTCCTTTTTGGTTTTTGGGTAGTAATGCAAAGAGAATAGACAGTGTTCAAAGGTGGTTGCAAAATTTTAGGTTTCCGTGTGGTCGGAAATCAACACGTTGTAACGTTCTGAACGCTACGGTTTCATAAACTTTGCCTATAGAAACGGGAGATGAAACCGCAAAGGAGACCAAGTAACAGAATATTATGTATAAAACAGAAATTATTATTAGATTAATTAATGAAATCTGTATTCGTTCTTTTTTTTTCAATGTCAAAAAAATGTTATTACATAATCTTTTTATTAGAAATAGTTAATGGAGTTTAAAAAATATTGACAAAATATAAATGAAAAAAAAAAATAATAAAATGAAATATCTATAATCTATAACTATTAATAAGGGGATTCAATGTGTGCACATTTTACTATCCATTTTACTCTTATCAATATAAACTACTTATTAATCATTTTTATAACTATTTTTTTTTATAATTATTTTTTAACAATATAATTTTTATAAATTTAATAAAATTTTCTATTTTAATAATAATTAGAAGAGTTAATTTTTATTTATTATCATAAAATAAAGGTGAAGACGCATGCGTTTCTATCGGTAATAATAAAAAAAATAACAAATAATGGTATAAATTAAAACAATAATCATAAAAATGTTATAAAATTGAATTAAGAGAATATTTAGATAAAATATATTAATAAAGAGTTAAATTGAAGAATAATTATAAACAGTATAAAAGGTGAATTACCTTTGTAATTAGTTATAGATTGTAATTCACACAATTGGTAAAATAGGCAAGGAGTAATTCATGTTCAAATGAATGGTGGATCATTTTATTCAAGGATTGAATTTTAATACTCTTCCTACTTGTTAGCGGATAAATACATACGGTGATTTTAATATTGAAGGATCATTTATTGACTTAAATGTATTCGAATTTAAACATTTTCTTTTTCAAATTTGAAAGGAATTATTTTCGTCTCTTCTAATTTAAAATAATCCACTCTTCCTTCTTTTAAATCTTATTATTTTTTTATAAGAATTAGAGTCGGAGATAATCACTAGCAAATTTAACATACTAGGATAAAACTATGTTCGTCTCATGAACAAAAATTATATTTAAAGGTTTTATTTACAGGATAAAGGAAATAAAAATAGGTTTAATTAGTTGGATGCTATCCATTTTGTAGTAATGTGTCAATTTTTAGTCTCTGTTTTTAAAACTGTTTCAATTGCGTCTCAAATTTTAGAAAGTGTGTCAATTAGGTCTCTATCAAACAAAATAAATTCTAACGACGTTAACGGTCTCACATGTTAATTTGTGATTTTTTTAACTTTTTTATTATTTTTTTGAAAAAAAAAAATTTTACCACATGTCAAGTTTCAGGTGTGACACATGACACTATTAGTACAACATAACAACATAACAAGACAATGTCAAATGTTAGTGTCACTGCTAGATGTCACGTGTCATTGTCTTGATTTCAATTTAGTCCTTACATATGTTTTTTTCTTTCAATTTAGTTACTACATATATTTTTATTCAATTTAGTTCAATTTTTTATTCAAAATAAAGCAATATTATATCTCTTAAATTTGAGACCAAATTTATTACTTATATAAATATTATACTGATATATAAATTGTATGATTAAATTTTTCTTTAATTAAATAATAAATCAAATTTTATCCATTAATATATGATATATTAAAAAGGTAATTAATGTTTAGCTTTTGAAAAATATAATTAAATTTAATTAATTAAAGAAAAAATTAATCACAAAATTTAATTTGTATAACTACAAATATGTATGATATTAATAATTTTAAATTAATGTATTAAATAATAATTAGTAATTCAACAATTAAAATTAAATGGTGAATTAAATTTTATCAATTATTATGTTATATGTTAAAAAGACAATTAATGTTTGGCTTTTGAAAAACGTAATTAAACTTAACTAATTCAAGAAAAAATAAATCACAAAATTTAATTTGTATACTATAAATATATATGATATTAATAATTTTAAATTAATGTATTAATCAATAATTAGTAATTTAACAATTAATATTAAATGGTGAAATAAATTTTATCAACTAATATATTATATGTTAAGAAGGTAGTTAATGTTTAGCTTTTAGACATAAGTGAGTATCAAGACAATTCTCTTGGTAGTGACATTGCTTGCCACATGTCAGTGCCATGTGTTATACAATGACTTGCACATGACAAAATAAATATTTTTTCAAAAGAAATAAAAAATAAAAAAATCACAAATTGACACGTGAGATGTTATTAAATTGTCTTTAAAAGGACTTAATTCACACACTTTTTAAAAGTTTGGACGAATCGAAACATTTTTAAAAGTGAAAACCAAATTAACACATACCCATGAAAATGACATCATCCGACTAATTAAATCATAAAAATAATTAATTTATAGAAGGCTTTTTTTGAAATTTGTAACAATGTGGTATGTGATTTTGGAAAAACTGACTCGTCTCCTAACCTTAGGTTCACATCTCTGATTTACTAGAGGCATTTTATATATTTCCTAAATTATCACAAATTTGTTTTTATATAAGTATTAACATGATCCTAAATGACTTATACTTCCAATGGTTAATTAATGAATGAAACTTTGTTCACAGAGACCAACCCTCGTTCAATTAACAACTAAACACTGTATAAGTCATACTAGTTAAGAAGCATAATAATATTTTGAACTATTTTTAATCCATCTCTCTAATTTTCTTTTGATTATCTATTTTGATCATTTTAATGATGTGATAATTTAAGATTGATTGGAATAATAGATTAAAAAGGAGTAAAAAAACGGATCAAATTATTATTATCCAATTACAAATATGTCGATACAAAACTAGAGAATACTTTAACATTTATTGTGGTGCATAAAAATGCTAGAAAAGGCAGGGAGAAGCCTCCGTATTTCCTTTCACACAAACAAAAAAAAAAAAAATTCTCTTTTCTTTGATTACAAAGTAAATGAAGAGAAAATTTTAAAATTTTAAAAATTAAAAAGTTTATTTTTAGTTCCGAACCTTAAATACAAAATTAGAATAAATATAATCTTTTAAATCCAATTATTTCAATGTTCAAAATTGATATTTAAATTAAAATATTATAAATTGTAACTTAAAAGCTAACATAAAATATTATCCAACACATAAAATATAAGTTAAACCTTATTAGGTTGAAAGATTTATATCAAATTATTTCTAAAATTTGGAAATCAAAAGATAGAAACAAAAACAAATCTCAATTTCACATCTAATGTTTGACCCAAAATTAAATTATTCAGAGAATAAGAGAAAAAGGTTTTTGATCTAAATATCAATTTCTCCATATTATTTCCCTCTACTGTATCTATTCATTTTATGCAGTAATCTTTTGGAAAAACTGCTTGTGGAAGAAACTATAGCCATCCTGCTTGTTTTTCTTTTCACAAATACTTACGAACAAGCATTTTCAAACAGGGCCTTCAACTAGAACGAATTGAAAACATCTACAACAGTTGAATGAGCATCCCATGTTTTGAAACATCGATCAAAACTCGTAAATTTGCCCCCTTTTTTTTTTTTTGCTAAAACGAAGGCTACATCTACGTTTGTTATTTGATCAGAAGAAGTTAGTTTCACTGAAAAGTAATGAGCTCATTGTCCACTGCACTCTAAGCGAAACATATACATAACATTTTCCATTCTCAAACAATATTATGTATGGTAACGCATATATGTCTAGCTTGTTAAAAACTCCTGGGTCAAAACGCTGAAAATAAGTTAACATGCCAGAACAGAACCATTAGTTAACCCTGCCAAGGTTTTCAGTAAGCAACCTTTCACGAATGCTTGCCTTGTCCTTTACATAGGAGAAGCCATGTTAGGGTTCACGAGTGTCAAATTGTTTAAGCTTTAGAATCAGGTGCATCCTTTGGATGGGCGCTTACAACATCCTTTGTGTCTGGTACCTTACTGGTAGATGCTTCTGCTGCATCCTCCTCTTCTGTGTCACTCTCATCATCTGTACAAAATGACCAAGAGAATAGTTAGCTTCAGCTAAAGCAAAATGATGGAAACTGTGTTACTTGGGTTTGGTTGCAGCTAGTTAGCTTCATCTATCACTTCATTTTTTTTTAATCCGCAATGTTAGTTTTTAGTATCTGTCAGGAGTTGAACCCACACAACCTTTCTCACCCTCCCTTTCAAACCCACCAAACCAGCCTCATATCTCCAAATTGTTAGTGAGGGGAATAGAACCCACAACTTTTCTCAACCCTTCCAATTTTACCATTAAGTCAACCTTATAGCTCCAATGTATCATCACTTCATGAAAAAGGAAAGAAAAAGCATGCTGTATCTCATAAATATCATGGACAAAACTATATATGTTTACCATCATCATCGCCTGCAGCATCAAAATCCAAGCCTTCACCCCCTCCCATGTTCAGCTTCTGCAGTGAAAATGAATTTAAGGTCACGACTCAGAGTCCATCTACCAAAAAGTATATGTATAAAACTATATTTTTATTTTTGAGTTTCGGATACAGTACTAACAGAAAAATCAATGTCTCCGAAGTCCATGTCAGATGCAGCTGAAAAGGAAAAACGGAAAATGAGACAAAACTAATGTAAAATGAAAGCTTAAAAATTCAGAGAAATTTTGAAAATAACTAACGTTGATTTTCTGGCTCCTCATCTTCATCTACCCATTTATCCCAATCAACTTTCAGGAATACTGGAGATTTCCCTCCCTGCTTCAACAATCTCTCCCACCACTTGTTCTCAGCCTTTTTTACCAAGTAGCAAATGTTTCTTGAACCCACACTAGCTTTGCTATTCTGAGAAGACATAGTAAAACATACCAGTTACAATGTAAATGGAAAAGGTTTTATTAACAAAAAAACAATCAGCTAGGGATGCTCTTACATTTACATCAATCGCATCAAACAGCTCAATGTCAACTTCATAAGGAATCTTCTCTGAACCAGCAGTTGCAGAAAAGTGAAATTTTCCTTCTGGCTCCAGTTTGAGCTTAACATCCTGGGCATCAGGCAACTCAACTGTTAAGTAGAGTACATCGGACCTCTGAGCCCATTTGACAGAAGGATGGCGGCTGTATGATAACCACAAATATCAGGAAGAAATTTAGAGTAACACCTTGGAGGAACATATAATTGTAGACTTGCCAAAAACTGTTTGGCCATGTGAGAAAAGATTAATAGAAGTGTTTTGGGATGGAAAATAGATTGATTGTGACCGTGTATAAATAAACGCTAATTTAAGTAGACAATGCAAAATAAGTTTTATTTCCATAATTGCAGACTAAAAATAGCTTCGGAGCATTTGGATGAACACCTTGAGGAACACTTGAGCAAGAATGGAGTTTTGACAATTCACTAGTCATCAATAATCATGAAAACATCTAACACTTATTAAAATCTTTGTAAAGGCTTGGTCATTAATTTTAATTTCTAGCCTTCGAAGTAAACCCCAAATAACTTATTTGAGTTTAAAATTTTCTTTAAGGAACTCATCTAGACAGGATCAGCATGCTCCATAAGTGCTTGCTGAAATGGACAAGTCCAAGTAAATTGAAAATAAGTCCACGAATTGAAGCCTAAATGTAGTAATGAAAAACATACAAAAACATTAAGAAAAAGTGAGAAACCACAGTTTGGTTTTTGAAGATCAATAGCATTGACAGAACCATTTGGTTTACGACACCTAATGGAATGAGATTGCTAGACACCAAATTCAGAGATTTTCTTTTCTAATTCTTCATCAAAATGCAAATAACTAATCTAAAAGTATATAATTTTTCAGCAATGAAGTAGCAAGAAACTTAAAGATAACCCATCAAATCACTGCCCAACTACAAAAATAAAAAATAAAAGAAAAGTGAACAAGACATAGAAATTAAATGCTGACAGCTGGCCTACTTACATGCAATTTCTTGACTTCAATCAATCAAACTATAAAATCTTGGATAGAACAGATTTGATCCTAGATAAGATTCTAAAGCTAAAATGATTAATTTGCTGTCAAAAACGTTTAACCAGGCATCAATTTTTCTTTTTCTTCTTTCAATGCTCCTGAATGGAACAATAATTCATGCATTTACAATGAATGGAAAAAAATTGTTTTCTTGATCTAAAACAACACCAGACAGTTAAAATGGTGCATCAATCTCATGAGAGATAACAATTCACATACATGGTTTGATGTCACAAAAAATCATTAAGCCACAGGTAAGTTCAAGAACAAAAGGTACACCTGAGACCAAATCTAATCTTGTCACCGGTGAAAAATGAACAGGGTACCACAATTAAGACATTTCCAAATTGAACAATAAAAACATGAAATCTTCAAACTAACTGTTTCCTCCATTTCTCGCTCCGCTAACAGCAAAAAAGAATCCCAACTTACAGTGATTTTCATCATATTACAATGAAACAAGCAAAATAAATAAAATACAGAGAAGCGGGCGTAATCTAAACCCTACCCGACCTGGAAATAAAATGAAAGTCGTCACTTCGTAGCAAACAATACGAACATCAACAGATATATAATGGTATTATCGGTTCAAAGAGAATTTAAAATGCCAAAAACCCTAATTAATTATTTTCTAAAAAAATAAACAGACCAAAAACAAAGAAGAACAGAACATGAAAAAGTAAATACAATTAAAAGAAATCCAAAACAACAAAGAACTAAGAAATTTACCCAAGTTAACAAATATTACTAATTAGCCGAAACAAAAAGAAAACACAGCATGCATGTGTTCTAAAATTTTGTGTTCAACCACAGAAGAAAATGAAAATGCATATTCTGAAAATCGCACCTCATCTTAGAATAGTTTTTCTCTCTGGAAAACTCTCGAGAGTAATCGGTTTGTTTTGTTTTCTCTGGTTAGGGAAGCGTTCCGACACCTACAGTAAGTGAAAGATTTGATTTTGTTTTGTCCCCTATTTAGATTTTCAGCGTGCACTCCTCCTAATTTCTAAAATAGTACTTTGCCCCTTGCACTTCTATGTATTCTTGTTTGTTTAAATTTAGTCTAATTTTTTTTATTAATTATTAAATTGGATTAGTTTTTATTAATTTACTTCACCGATAATATTATTGGATCGAGTTATTTTAACTCGACTATTATTCTAATAAATTTCATTTGTAATTGAATTAAATTCTATTAAATCTTAATTAACTCATGTTTATATAGATTGAGTAATAAAATTTAGTATATCCTTAAAAGTATTATTTAAGACACTTACACTTCTATTATAGAAAACTTTTATTATTTTTAATTTATTATGACTTAATTATTATTTAAATTAAATTTTATAAAAATTATAAATTTGTTTAAAATTTTAACTTTATTCAACAAAATCAAACTCAGTTAATAATAAATTATAATGAGTTAAATCTAACATAAAAAAAACAAAAATCCAACGACACCCAGCTCAATTTAATATTTCTTTTAACGAATTTGATAATAAGGTTATTTAATACCTAAACATTATCACTAAAATCACCTTTAAAAGTTTATATGGTGTGACAAATTGACAAATTTAGTTTAATAAATTGATGCAAATAACACCTAACAAATATTTTTTATGAAATTCAAGTAAAACTTCTAAAACTTAAGAAAATAAGTTAAAAAAAATTAATTGAGTTAATTTTGTGCTCCCAACTACTCGGATTTGATGATGAATGTGTTGAATAATTCATATTGTGGTTAATATTGTGTTAAATTGTAATTTTTGGGTTTAGACTCTAGCATGTGATACTTAATCTTCATATTTCATGAACTAAAATTGTTTTTAATTGTTTTCAAAACATTTAAATCTATTGAAATGGATTCTAATTAACATGTTGAAATGTTAGTAGCTGTGTTACAAACTTAAACATTTGAATTGATTAAGAATTTAAAATTGTAGAACTTCTATTAAGAATTAAATTCGCTGTATTTAACCAATTTTAATGTGAATCAATCAGTTAAAATAAAATAAATATATATATATATATATATATATATATATATATATATTAAGTTATTTCATTCAATTTAATTAAAAAATAAACCAGGTGAAATTTTTTTAACAACTCATTTTAAAACATATTTTAACCACTTGTTTAACAAAATTTGCTTCTATCTTGTCTTTAAATAGAAAGCTTGAAATAATATTTAAAAGAGTAAATTTTAAACATTTTTTTTAAACATTGAAATCCTATTTCATTAATTGAAAATCTTTCTTAGAGTTATCCTAATATTTTATAAACAAGATCAAATTCAAGTATTGCATTATTTTTGTTGTGAATCACCTAACACTGCTTTTAAAGGAAGATGATATTTGCAACTCATTGTCCATGTGATTTTGTTCTAATTTTGTATTTATATTTTGTAATTTATCTCTTGATTAAAATTGTCAAGATGATTTTTTGTTATTAAACTTCTTAATTTGGAATTGTTACAAGATTTCTTGTTTAAAATATTATATATTTTTTAAAATTTATTATTTCACAAAATTTTATTATTTATTTCAATTTAAAATTCATAAAATAATTTTAGTATATTATATTTAATGTACATTATAACCATATTAAATATATTTTTTCACGATAAAATATTAAAATTATTTGATTTTATCTTTTAAATGATAATTTTTTATTGAATTAAATATGTTTGCACGTAAATTTAGAATTTGTTCTTAATATTTATTGTTCTCAAACTTTAAAAATAATCAACATGATTATTTAACACAATGAAGTTAAATATCTTTTTAGTATTAAACGGTTTCCTAATTGAAACGTAAATAATTCAAACACTAAACGAGATGTCGTCTGACACATAAAAAAACTTAATTCAATTTATTAGGAAAATTATATTTATTGTTTTTAAAATTTGAGACTAAATTATCAAAATTTAAAATAAATTTGAATTTTAAATCAAAATTTAGAAATTAAAAACATATTTAATTTTTTTCATTGTAAGCTTTAAATTTATATAATTAAATTTTTAAATGCAAATTTAAAGTACAGATACATTAATCTTTTTTTTTCCTTTAACCTTTTCCATTCTTTTTTCTTTCACTTTTACTTTTCTTCTCTCACCTCTCTTTCCCTCACCCTTCACAATCACACACTGAACCACCCTTTCCCTTGGCTCACGCTTCACAATCTTTACAAAAGGTGAAGAATTCGTAAGTAGTCGTATTTCAAACCACCATTTGATTTAATCCTTTATATTCTTCTTTCGTTTTACCATATATTCTTTATATCTTCACATCACTTTATTTTAAAATGGAACAAATGAAACTGAATTGAGTGATGATGCTTTGACGTAATTTATGATGTCATAGGTAACAATTTTAAATTACGTGACACTGCTAATTCATATTCAAATCGCATATAGTTGTCGGTAGATGAAGAAATGAGGAGTCACAACTCATTACACTTATCATGTCAATTAGATATAATATTAATTTATACTATTTAAGTAAGTACAAACGTACAAATTAATTATCAACTAAATAGTGTTATATTATTTAAAATTATTACATATTTAGGTTAAATCTCCCTAAAAAAATGTGTTTTAATAATTATTTAATTTCGTTGTTAAACGGTTAAAAATCGGTCACAAATCATTTAGTGATCGAAATAGAGACTAAATAAAAGTATTGGCAAAAATTCTAGTTGCTAATCAATTAATAACTGAATTGAAATTTAGTCGCGAAATAGCCACCGATAGCTAAAAGGATTAGTCGTATTTTACTCTTGGAGACCAATTTAGTCACCAAAAATTTCGTAACTAATTCGGTGGCTATCATAAAAAATTAGCGACCCCTTTTTTTGGTTGCTAACAAGAAAAAAAACATAATTTAAAAATACTTTGGTTGCTAATTCGATCACAAATGTAATAAGATAGTGACCATTAATTTTTTGGTCACTAATAATGAATGGTTTTATTTTTAATTAAATTACCTCTTGGTCGCTAAATCAGTGGCAAAAATTAGAAACATTTAGCTACAAATATGTTTCGATAGCTAAATCAATGGCAAAAAAGATCAACAACAATATCTTTTGTGACTACATTTGTATAGATAATTTTACCTGCTTATACAAAATATTTAGACATTTAATTATGCTAAACAAGAATCAAGTCAAATATATAATGTATTAAAGACTAATATAAAAATTAAAAGTATATCTATTACATGATCCAACATAAATGCAAAATGGATATAGCTCTAAGCAAATATGAAGTCATTATACAATTAAAATTATTATCTCTATTGCAAGTTCACAACTCCTGAATGTTGTCTCTAGTTCTATAAAGTGATAGGATACAAGTTAGAGAATCCAAAATATATTAATTAATATTATATATCAATTAAACTTTAGAATATGATACAAACTAGCCCATAACTACAAAGGTACTACTGCCTTCAACAATACACTCCACACTAGACACAAGTTTATATCAAATGAATCCAAAGAAAAGAATCTACTTATCAAATGAAATCCCACAATTTATTGACATTCCAAGATCAATGTCATCCTCTAATCTTACTGCCTTATTGATATTAAAACTCTTTTCCACAATGAAATACATCCAATCATGATAAAATCTTTCACATCAAAAGATATTGAATAGAAACTGCAGATAAAGAATGATAATCTACTCACACTCAATCATGATATTAATCAATGCCTGAGAGGAAAAAGCATGAACCAACCAGTTATTACATTTATGTGACCACTTTGCTTTGAATAAACAGATAAACTCTTCTATTTAAACAAATACACATTCCTTGATTTCCAAAACCCGATTTTAAACATTTGAACCCATTTTCCCCGTTAGAACAATTTCCCTTGTCAATATTTTATAAACTGCTCAATTACCAATCAATTTCCCTTGTCAATATTTTAAACCCATAATATGGATACGTGGTGGAATTGTGAGCCTAAAACAAAATAAAAGAAAATAAGATCATAATACTCACACTTAATCACAAACCTCAATCTCATTTAATTCCAAACAGAGTAATTAATTCCCAAAATCATAAAATACGCATATAGGTTATACAATTTTCAATAAAAGCAAGTCAAATGCACTAATTCACAATGAAGCAACGAAAATATAACCTAACAAACCAAAACCCTAAGTTACTTACCATACAAGATTCGAGTAGTAACATAAGACAACACAGTAATTTGAATCTGATGTTTAAATTTAAATGTGTGGTAGGACAAACCATAACTAAGTAGATGGGAAAGATGAAGAACAATAAACAACCTATAATGGTAGAACGAGAGATATGAGCAATAAACTTACCAAAGATAAGCCCAACGGCGGTGAAAAGGTGAAACTGATGAGAAAGAGGAAGGCAAAGTGTGATAAAGATCGAAGTGAGGAGGAATCCAACAATGAGGAAGAAGATGAAGAATACAATGTGGTGTGGTGAGGAGGAAGACGACGATGTAGCATGGTATGATGAGGAAGAAGTTGGTCGTGAGAAAGAAGACGATGAGGAGTTAGTATCTAGAGATTGAGGTGTGAGGTCAAGACTTTCGAAGGAGAGTATTATTATTTTTTCATTCTACCCACAATGTAATAAGGGATGGAAGTAGTTTTTGATTCTAAATTATTTAGTCCAAAAAAGAGAGGAAATCAATTTTTTTTTTTTGGATAATTAAAACATTATAAATTTCATGGAAATAAATAGTTATTTGTTACAAATTTGAAATACTATAATAATATATTATTTTTAAATTTTGAAATATATTAAAATTTAAATATAATAATGTTAGATGTTAAATTGTTAATAATTTTGATTTAGAATATACATCTAATTAAATATGGTTACTACAAATATAGTTATAATTATATTACAAGGTTATAAAAACTAAAAAATTTATGATAGTTGATATAATATTTATTTCTAAGAAGAAATCAAAATATTAGTTTCTAATTTTATTCTTTCTACTAACCAAAATTGTGTCATTAGAATAAATTAATAGTAACTAAGAAAATAGTTTCTAATATGTCTTATTTAAATAGTAAAAAAAATTAATTTCCCAAAATGCAAACGTAAATAATTGGTTAAATCATTCCAAAGGTCCCCATATTTGTAGCAAATTCTCAAGTAGGTCCCCCAATTTTTATTTGACTCAATTGGGTCCCCAATTTTGAAAAACAACAACAATTCAGCCATAACCGTTAAAGTTGCGTAAACAACATTTTCAGATGATGAAGTGGACAAGTAAAACAGATACGTGTCAGTGGTATTAAAAATTAGCTGTAGCCTACGTGTCAAATGTGAAATAAATTCATTGAAACCCTAAATGGATTCATCTTCTCCTCAACATCTTCTCCACTGAACTCATCTTCTTCCTTGGAGTTATCTTCTTTGAACTGGTGCATTTCTTTCTTCATCCTCAAATGTCGCTTTGCCATTCTTGTTCCTCTTGCACTTGTAATGGTTGGGGGAAGAAGAACCCTAGTTTATATTCACGTGGTGCTGGAGGATCGAGGAGTTTGGGTTCACAACCCCTTTGCTACTGTGGAGAGAAATCAATTTTAAGAACTGCGAAAATAGCAAAGAACAAGGGGAAACAATTTTGGGGTTGTTCAAAATATAAGGTGAGAGAGGTTGAAGGTATGTTTTTTGTGTTTTTAAATGGTATATAGGATATTTGTTTTTGTAATTTTGTCGCAGATTGGAAATGAAGATGGTGGATGCAATTATTTTAAATGGTGGATTGAAGATGCCATTGAAGAGATTGGTAACAGTGAGAATTGCGAAGGAAGGGGTGAAATTTTGGTGAAGACTGAAGAAAGTGATGGTGATAGGAAAACGATTACTAACTTGGAGAAATCAGTTGCCATATTTGAGAAATGGATGAAGGTGTTGATTGGGATGGTT
>Ga0099822_1001246_pt1 | contig 28979 bp, 6 predicted proteins | sample CowpeawhiteBW_FD_76839 | JGI IMG/M metagenome (GOLD analysis project Ga0099822, IMG submission 76839) | Root nodule microbial communities of legume samples collected from California USA - Cow pea white BW | ecosystem: Host-associated > Plants > Roots > Nodule | place: USA: California | collected... | reverse complement strand
TGTGCTTGAAACGTCAGATAAACTTAACAAAATTTGGTTAAAAAGACTAAATTCACGCATTTTGAAAGATGAAGGACTAAATTGGTATAAAGTTTTGATGAGGGACTAATTCCAAAATTCACTGAAACTTGAGGGATCAAAAACATATTTAACCCTAAAAATAACATACGGAGACAACCGACTCCGACTAAAAAAGAATAAGAAAATAATCATATTATCCGATTAGCTGAAAAATTAAAAGATAGAAACTCAATTAAAAAATAAATAATTTTTACATACTTAATTAACTAACAAATTTTAATAAAAATTCAATTGTCAATACTCAAAATTTTAAAACTTAGTTAAGAAAAAATAAATAAAACTTATAATTCAAGACATGACACTCATGTCTATTATTCAAAAAAAAAATATATAATATAAAATAATTTAAAACTCACTTCAATAATGTACTGGGTAGAAAGGACATCTTCAACCACCACATATGCCTCAGATCAAAGGGCTGAATATACTCCAATCCAAGAAACATGATAGGGGCAACAACCGAAGAGAAACTTTAATACGTCTGAACCAAAAAAATATACATTACTAATTAATATAAGAAGCTGGGAGAAGAAACTTCGGTCTAACATCACTCAACTATGCTAAGGAGCTAGGAAAGGAAACCTCGACCTAACATCACTCAGTCACGCTAAGGAGTTAGGAGATGAAACATCAGCCTAACATCACTCAGCTACGCTCAGGAGCTGGGAGATGAAACATCGGCCTAACAACACTAAGCCATGCTAAGGAGTAGGGAGAGGACAACCTTGGCCTAACATTACTAAGCCATGCTATGGAGCGGGGAGAGAAAACATCGACCTAACATAGTCATGCTAAGGAGCTGGGAAAGAAAACCGCAACCTTAAGTGGATGGAAAGTAAGGAAATGACAACCTTAGAGGAAATCAAAATTTCTGTACTAAAGTACTAGAAAAGTTGGTTGATAATACAAATCCTCGTTGACCAATTAAAAGATAAGAAAAGAGGTTTAAAGTAATAAAAGTTGATTAGGAAAATACCAAAGCCAATAGTCGTAACAAACCCTAGGCCCATAAAGTTAGACTCATTAAGGTAGTATAAAGACATTGTTCACGAGGTGAAATGATTTATTCATTACTATTAATGTTTTATCTATAATGTCTAAAAAAATAACTTGGGCGTTAATGGCTTTGCAGGCTTCCCGTCGAGATTACCCCGTTGGAAAGAGATATTTTCGAAGTAAGCACACAATATATTAATATAGTTTATTTATGTTAAAAAATAAATTTTAAGTCTAATTCAATTTCACAAAATGAATTTATTTGCTAAGATTTACATCCAATTATATATTTAAAGTTGATCTTATCTTGTGAAACTTCTAAAATAGTTTGGCTTTCTAAGAGTTTATCTACATTTTTGTACTGTTATCTTACTTATAATTTATAAATAATAAAATTCCAATTTTTATTTATTTATTCAAAAAAATATTATGTATTAGTAAATTGAATAAATTAATTAATACTTTTATTTATAAGAATCTTTATCAAATTAAAATTATTTTATTATAAAAATATTCAAAACAACATAGAAATGTGTTATTAATGTAATTTCAAACTTAAGAACATAACTAAACCAATAAAATATCATCTCCCTATTCATACGAGTAACTTTCGATACCCAATTATTAATTATCTCTTTTATATGCTGAGGACTAACACACTATCACAACATGAAATCACATTCCATGAAAAATTTGTCGCTACCCACATCCCATGCCATTTCAACATCATCAAACATGACATCCATAGAAAACAAATTAATGTACATACAAGCAATATTATATTAAATGCAACCAATTAGGCCCTTAATAACTCGCTAAATCATCACGTCTTTTAATTCGTAATATAGACTAAAATTAAACAGTAGACCAACTAGTTATATTTTAAAAATTAACAAGAAAAGGAACGTTTGATATTTATCTAAGTACTTGTAAGACAAAATAATAAAAAATTACTTTAAATTTCCTCATAAACACCAATTTTTAGTAAGTTAAATGATAGAGTTATAGTTTAATCTATTTTACTTTTAGTTTGTTTTATTTGTAGAAAAATTTGTCCAAACAAAGTTAAAGACGTGAAGGGGATTCTTTCATGGGTCAATTTTTATAATTTAAAGAAAAATAAAACACGACTTAAGTTTGTGAAAGTGAAACCCCTACATGTTTAGTCTTATTTTAGCGTAACTTAGGTAACAAACAAAAATTTAACACATCATTTGTAATTTCAATTAGGTTAAACCTCTATCTACATTGTGATATAATTCATTATGATTTGACCACTAGATTGATGCATGTGCTATGTTCCCCATTGGATATGTAAAGATATTTTTTTCTGTTAATTACTTACACTTCTCTAATTTTGGAAAACGACAATTGAACAAATTGTTTATTCAATCAACATTACTTTTCTTTGATAAACTGTTACTAACATCATAAAAAACTAAACTCGTGATCAATATTTCTTCTAATAGAATTTATATCAACTAAAAATAAGATAAGTTTGCAATATATAAGTAAATAGTTTTGTATGTAGGACTAAGAACATCCCAAACACCATTCTCTTAGCTAAATCGGTTTTTTTTTTCTTGTGTACAAGTGGCTCTAGTCTTCTTTAGTTCCATTCGATTCTTAATGTCCAGTCGGCTACCTGTCAAAGGCACTCTAACGCTTAAGTTAGTGTTCGATTTATTAAGAGTTCAATAAATATAATAAATGTAACGTGATCTATATTTATAAGTCTTCTTTCTTTTTTGATCAACAAAGAATAAATAATTAAAAGAACATTTGTGTGATGCTCTAACCCATTACAAAAATAGACCTCGTACATGTAGGTGCAAAAGCTTGGCATCGTACTATTCTAACACAAAAACCAACACAATCAAGGATCAAACATCCTATATTTATAAGCCTTCTAGTGGGCCTCTTACCTTGATGATGGCCTAATAGTTGTCCAATCACATTTTAATCTTAGTTTAGCTTAATAATTCCACAATTAGTTCAAGATTTAACCTTTTCTCAGGATTGGACTGAACGGTTGACTATCATCGCTTACCTTTTTAAGTTCATCTTTTAAAATGATATTAGAATCGTCTGAAACTTATTCTAACAAGATTTATTTGTTAGATTTATTGTACTAATGAAGTATTATAAATTGAATTAATCTTAAAATCTACTTCTTATTATCTTCTTTCAAATATATTATCAAGGCTGACAAAAACTGTGTAAAATTTTCATGTTGATATTTAAATTGAGGGGCACTACCTTTTCAGAGTTCGTGTAGGCACCTCTACTATTGAAACACTTCATTCACGACATCAAAGACAAAATATAGTTAATCAACACATCACTTTCACATCTTAACTTTCCTTAATGGTTTTCAGTTTGCCACTTGATCTGGTTCACACAAGTGGAACAATTTGATCAGAATCCAAAGATGCTTATACTTTTCTTACTTGAAAAGATTGAAAGGTCATAAGATTGGATTTTTCCCTCCCATTTTCATGCCATGACGCTGACCTTAAAGGTTAAACTACCACTCAGACTTCTCCAAAATTCAAACATTTCAAATCACGCCAACGACAGTTGATTCAAAATCCACTGGTTGCTTCTGTTTATTTTTCATAAATTGTGTTAGTAACAGGTTAAATCTTTGAAATGAATCACGAAAGAAAAAAAAAACGTGTACTTTTTCTTTGGAACAAACGTCTGTTAAACTAAGAAGTTTGTCGCATAACTTTACCTGTTAGAATATTTCATAAGAAAGAAAAAAAGTTCCAAACCAATTAAACGACCCTATCATGTATCTACGTAATCCCAAATGAACCATTCCAGATTAGGGTGACTCATTTTCACTATGAGACAACATGAGTGGCTTTTGGAAAAATTAAACAAAGCGTCACTGTTGTACAGTTTCATGCACGTGATTAAAAAGTATATATAGTTATTGGATATAATTTTATTTTTTTTGTGAAAACCTTAATAAATAGTTGACAATGCTGACTTTTGAGCATGGTGGAGCTCTAGAATATTCAACACAGTTACATTTGTTTTCTTGTTAGAGATAAAGTTCACAGGTGACATGAATTTTATTAGGCTGGCATGTGGGTTTATTTATTTATTTATTTTATTAACAACTTTTGTAATACTATGTTTGGAGCAATGACCCACGTTGTTGAACAGTCTTGTTCAACATTGGCCACTGGTTAGAGCTAGGTGTAAGAGGAAACCAGTCTATATATTCTAGTTTATGTGAGAAATTGTTATATGAACTGGGACAATTATTTATAAAGAAAAAAGTTAATTAATATATTTTCTTACATATTTGTATATATATATATATTTTTATTTAATTATGTCTAATAATTTTATCATTGTATCAATCGGCACATTCTTTTGTTTCAGATTAACTGAAGACAATCAATGAAGTAGAGAATCTTGCCGTCTTAATTAATGAAAAAAATGAAAGCCAGAATCAAGTGCGACATGTAAAATTAGATGCACCACAAAAATAAAATTATATATCCGTGAAAAAATGTTGATTAGATTTGTTGAAAAAAAAATGTTTCTATAAAACTGACAAATGAGTATAAATATTATGCATTTAAATTAAAAACAGGAAGTATCAAATTAAGCATTCATACCAAGAATCGGTACGGACCTATAATAATTGTATTTTGGTTAAACAAAAATTATGGATGTGTTTGTCTTCATGATTCTATTTGATAGCTATATGCTACCAAGAAGGTTCAATAATTATGATAACTACTATTACCGTCTGATGGAAGTAGAGAGATGTACAATCATATTTTATGAAATATTTCTTTTAAATTTGATAAAAATATTTACAAGAAAAAGATTTTTTTTTGTTATTTTTTTTAAAAATTTTAATTGGCTGATAATTCTTTCATAAATAATTACTTTTCATAAAAACTTATGTTTTCTAAAAAAATAACAGGAAATATGAGTTTTTTAATGGTGATATATAATAATTATTGAATTTCTGTCTATATTTTTATGATATATTAATCTTTATGATCGTTGATTATGTAAAATAGGATGGTAAATAAGATACACATAACCAAGTTTTGTAGTAGTAATTGGAAAGACACAACAATGTTGTTAGAGATTATGTATGCAAAGTATTCAAGAGTCTGAACATAATTACTTGCTAACCAATTGAGAGAGAGGATTGTATCGTTGTTTAATGAGAATGGTGTAAGTTGTAAGTAATGTCAAACTTTATTATTATGTTTAGGGTAATATTGAGCAAGAAATCTTTTAAACAAGTTATATCTTTGTTTGATTTTTGTTGTCTTGTCTTGGGTGGGTGTACTTTGATACTTATTTTTTCATTGAAAAAGACAACCAAGTGAGACATTATGAAAAGTTGTATAATAATGTGGATATTAAACTTCGTTGTAGTACACTTTGTTCTATAATTTTTTTTTATTACTCATATCTTACAAAATCATGTCTTCCTTGTGTGGTTATTTGTATTTGAAAGTTTGTGGTTTGGATATGTTTCTTAGTTTTGGTAGTCTCCATCTCGGTAGGTAAGAGTATACAAAAGATACTTTAATACTCAAATTAGTATGTGTGGCTAATGGTTAATGAAAATAAGATGAACAAAATAATATTAATAATAAATACATTAGGCTATTGTCTATTTATATTATCTTTAATGACCTTTACCTAAATAGATCTTGAAGATAGATTCATATCATTCTTTAACCATGATGATAATTTTTAGATGTTTATTATCATTTGATTTATCATGTAAACATTTTATATGATTATATCAAGGCATTTTCAATCCTATCTTATACTTCTCAATAAAACTAATACTTTTCAATCTTGATTGGTACATCTCAATCTTACTTAGTACATTTTTACAAAATAGATACTTACACTAATAGAAATTCTTATATTACATGAGATTTTTCTTGTAAATTTGTTAAAAAAATTTGTAAGAAAAGATTTTTTCTGTCATTTCTTCTAAAAATTTTAATTGCCAGGTAATTCCTTTGTGGGTAATTATTTCCTACAAAATTATAAAATTTGTAAATATTTCCTACAAAATTTGTTACGAAAAGTGTTTTATACAAAATATTTTGCAACAAAATTCATAGCAATTTCTTGCAAATTTTTTTTCTTAACAAAATTTGTAAGTATTTCCTACAAAAAAAAATTCAAAACAAAATTGACATAAAATATGAATTTTTTTTAGTAATGTTATTGACAAGATTATTGTTTTTCAGTTTTGCCTAAACTTTCTCGATTTTTCATGGTACTTTTCGACAAGACAAATATTTGTCAATAAGTCTAATATTTCTTAACATTACTTGGTACTTCTTAGTCTGGTACATATTTTTTTATTAGTAAGATTATTGTACCTCTTATAATGAAAGTTATAAATAAATATTTTTATTTGAATATTCACCATGGAGGATTGAAATGCGGCCTAAATCTGGATTTAGTAATTTGTCTTTTATATTTAAATTTTTAATTCATTTTGATTTGTAATTTTTTTTTTGAGTCTTTTTTTTATAAACGAATCAATCGAGGTCTTATTTTTGTAAAAATAAAAAAAAAGCACTTCATGTAAAATTGGAGAATTCCAAAATAAAAATTGACTTAAATTTTGGCACATAATCCTTCCAAATAATATTAACACCAATTTTAAGAAATGGATCACATTAAATTTTTTTTATAAAAATAAAGACTTAATAAAAAAATATAAGAATCAAATTAAATCATAATTCTAAATATATCAACAAAGTTACTAATTAAACCATTAAAATAGGCTTCATGAAATGCCCCCACATACCGAAACATACCTCTCACACTTCTTTTCAGAATTGGTGAATGCATCTCCCCCTACCCATATAGAAACTACTTTCCTTTATACCCATACTTTTTTTCCATAACGTTACCTCAATCAGTCATTTGTTTATTATTGCTTCAGATGGTGACCCCATCTATATCATCACCAGGTGTTTCAAAATCTCCCCCACAAACGTCTCTATCAAACTAAAACTTATCATTTTCTTTATAATTTCTTGTTAGTTTGGTCTAAACCTACTATTCCCATTATTATTAAGCATGTGTTTTTTCAAGTGCATGTTTATTCAAGTGTGAGATCAAAATGTGATTGCATTTCTTTCACCCCTTCTAGTAATCAGAGGATGTTTTCTTATAATTGGTTGCCACTATGGAATGATTTCAGTCGAATCTCAATGCCATGAAAGTGTAGTAGTTTTTGTTTTGATGCCATATGAAAAGTGGTTTCTTGGTACGTGATTGGTTGTGTTCATTGCAAAGCAAAGATCAGGTTCTGAGCCATCACTTCTTGTTTTTTAAACCTAGGGGTTCAAAGATCCTAGAACAAGATAAGGAAAAAGAAAACTCAGTGGAGTTCAATAATTAATTAAGTGCATTGAATTTGAAACAGTGGCAATAAACTTTGCCTCATACAGTTAATACAGTAGGATACAGCATACCAATATCGCCCCCAAAATTATGGTGCACTTCTCACTGTCATCAATTGGTAATGTGGGGACACAAATCTCTCATAGTTACAGAAGTAGAAATTTTGTGGAACACTCAAATTCAGCCATTAACATACATATATCAACAGTTTTTTTTTTTCCCTCACATCAATTCCATATATATCTATATATTATCCAATTATCCTCTGGGGTTTAACTTTTTAGGCAAATTTTTCAGACAAGTTGGTGTCTAGGTACAGGATTTACATATCTGAATATATATGAAGAGATTATTTGTTTGGCGCACATACATATTTATGATTATTACTACAATCCATGCAATGTTCTTGATAACGATGTATCATCTTGGAGATTTCAACGATTCCACATGAGATTTTCCGCATGGTCCTCTCAATCTGATGAAGAGTCTGTATTCATCGAAGGTCATGGGAGTGTATAGTGCAGGTTTTTCTGGATTTACCAACTCCTTCACTGGCTCTATGGGTATGTCACTTTTAGGGTTGTAGAAAAAAGCAAGAGAAACCCTCTCTTTGTTTGAATTCACCATCACCCTGTGCTCCACACTCTTGTAGTTTCCATTGCTTAGAACCTTCTCAAAAACAGAATAAACATGTACAAATTAGTACGATAAAAGAAACGACCAAAACCTAACGTTAAACTTCAATTGAAAGTAACATCGTCATGCAAACCAAAATCAGACGCAAAGATCCACGTCAATGTCGTACCACGGCGTTGATTAAGCAAAATATGCACCTAATATGTTTTTGAGGATAATTTTTTAAAACCATCACTAATTCATGCGGTGGTTGTATGCTATTCACTCTTTTTTAAGGCAAGACAGAAACAACAACGTCATGCACTCGTTATTATGTGTTCATTTGCATTTTTATTTTATTTTTACATATTGTACTGTGTTTTTTAAAATTTTTTATATTAGAATCTAAACAAGGATATAGATTACAGGTATCTAAACAGTACTCTTATATAGCTGAAGTATATATATCAATTATTGGAGCGTGCTATAACCTTTTTTTAGTAGTCAACATAATTTACATATATTGCATGCTATACAGTCATGGCAGAAATAATATTTTACTAGGTGCAAAATGTTTGGTCTTTTCAACCATGTCAAAAATCCAATTATGTAATAGTAAATATATTTATATATGATAAGGGTATATGTCACAAGCTTATTTAGAATGTAAAAGCACAACTCAGCTTATGGCATGAAATTATTTGTTTAGAAATGTCATGCCAAATAAAAGAACGACCTTATCGTTCCCGTGGCCAACGGGCCAAATGTTTATCCATTTTTATGTGTGCACGATGATTCTCAAACAGTGAAAAGAACGTTCTTTATGATAAATATCTCTTTCTAGTTCCAATCACACTATCTCTAATATGCATTATATTTTAATTAATGATTTAATTTGCTTTGAAAAGGGATCTTCACTGAGGAAAACTAACGAAACAGTGAACCACGTAAATATTGGCTTGTGAAGTATTGTGACGTCAATGTGTGAACTAAGTAAATATAATTAAGAATTAATATATTTTTCCAAAATAAACAAAACCGTACGTGAAATGAGATCATGTGTGTGGAGAAACATTGAAAAGGCCACATGCATCCAAAAATCCGACGAGGGACAAAACTAAAAAAAAAAAATCAACACCACAACTTGATATGTCCCTCCATGTGACAGATGCATGTATCATGAATTCGTAGCCAAACATTCTTAACAAGGATAATTATTGACAGACACAGAGAGAGAAAGAGAAAGAAAGAGTATTCACCTGAATTTGGTCACCAATATTGACAATAAAAGCATGGGGAAGAGGCTTCACCGTGATCCACTTGTCGGCTTTTCGGACTTGAAGACCAGGAACTTGGTCATCTGAAAGTAAGAGAGTCATGCCCCCAGGATCTGAGTGAGAAGACAAACCCAACGTCAATTCTGGTCGTGGACACTTCGGGTAATAATTCACCCTCATGCATGCTCCCACATCTTCTCCTCCGAAACCTTTCTGAAGCACTTCCTCTTCCAATCCTAGGTTTATCGACAGAACCTTCATCAACCTCCCACATAGCTTCACCACCTCTCTTCCATACTCATCGCACACTTCCCTGCATCAGTAATGCAAATTTTACTCCACAATTCATTCTCTCAATACAAAAACCAGTTTATGTATCACGCATGCATGTTTGATTCCGTAAAAACATGATTTTTAAATATTGATATGAAGTTTTGTTGATATATATATATACCTGGAAGAGGGAGGCTGAGAGGGCCATTTGTTGCAGTCCTTCAAGGACAAGGGAAGGTAATGAAGAAAATAGTAATCACTCCAATCAAGAATGGCACCTTTCTCGATTCCAAGCCTGCTACCATAGCCTTCATAAGTTTTTGGGGAGTTTGCATATTGCTGCTTCACCTCCACAGGCAAGTGAAAGAACTGGCGCCAAGTTTCCCTAGCCATGTCCATCAACTCAGGACTCACCCCATGGTTCACGATTTGGAAGAAGCCCCACTCATTACAGGCCTCGGAGATTTGGCTCAGAGTGGAGGCCCGGGCTTCGGGCTCACCATAAAGCCCAGCAAGGTCGATAACTGGGATGTTGGCATCATCGTCGAGAACAGCAGAAGATGGACGGTCACTGATGGGCTTGATATATCTATCAGGGATTGAATCCGTGCACCTTTCGGACAGGGACTGAACCCGGACTATTGGCTCGGGCCAATCTTGCGGGCTACTGGTTTTCGTCATTTTTGCTACAACAAAAAGGTTTATTTGTGGATACTATGAAACATAATACGATGGACATATATATATACATGTGAGGAAGTAATATGAAACAAAAAGTGTTGATTTCGTTGTAACAGTTGGGGTACGTGGTTTGTGAGAAGGAGAAAGAGGTGGGCGCAAGTAGTGAATGAAACGTGGAATTCGTGGGGATTTGATAGGTGTGAATGCTTGATAAGGTAATGCAAAGAAAAATAAGATGAGACAATTTAGTGGGTATTTTTGCAATGGTGGGGGAGGGGTGGGGTGGGGTGCGGTGGCAGGTCTCGCTGAAGTTGACGTAAATGAAATTAAATTAACGTAAACCCTATCTTATATGTAAAAAAAAAAAAATGTGGAAATACAATCACAATAATAATCCTTATTGTCTGCGTGCATAGCTATATCATTAATTCATACCATCGACTTTTTAATAATTTATTTTATCCTTTTCTTCTTTTCCATTTTATATTAACGAATAGACTCTTAAGTCTAAAATCTTATAAAATCTATTTATAATATATATGAATGATCTGGTTATGGACTCATAGTATTTTTTGATTAAACAATACAACCAACAAAAAATAAATTTTGATAGATTCAAATTTATGACTCTAATATCATATTAAAAAGTGAGCTATTTTTAAATATAATGCAACCTTATAACATTATCTTATAAGGTAAAATTTCCACACAAATTTAAATTAACTTTATTTATAATCAATCTAAGACTTCAAACACACAGGTGCATTATTCATACCTTTTGTCTAACTTTCGAAAAATCATACCCTATGGATAAAAATGGAGAGCTAGAAAGGTAGGTTCAAGTTTTTCATCTCTATCACTGAAATTTAAAAAAGAAAAAAAGAAAAGTCAGTCAAATCTTCATATTTAACATGTTAGAATATTTGTCTGGTCTTCGTCCTTTCATGGAACAAATGGTTATCTATGTTAATATCTTGGTATTCTTAAAATTTTAAATATTTATTAAATTCTTTTTGATAAAATTATTATAAGAAAATAATTTAATATTATTAAGTATTTAATGCTGAATTCATATATAAATATTTTTCTCCAATATTAATTATATAAATAAAAGCAATCCAAATTATTAAATAAAAGTTAATATAAATGTTTTAAATTATTTTAATAATTTAAAACATGAGTGAATATAAAACATGGAAGCATATGTGTATATATTTATTTCATTCTCCTACCCAATTTAAAAAATATGATATTACGTATTTAGTAAATATTATAGTTTCTTATATATTAAAATAAAGATGAATTTAGGACAATAATCTTAAGAAAGCGTTCATTTAGCATCTCTCCTTATCATCAATCTCTTACAAACGAATGTAGATCTCCATGTCTCAATATTCTTAGAAAGTAAGAGTTGTATTCACCCCCACAATTTGATATATACACGTGCTCTACTATTTAAAAATTGTGAATGAGATTGGGTGAGAATAACATCAATTTTTCATTTATAATGAAAAAATAGTTGTGAAAGGGAAAGTGAAAGTCATATGATTTAACAAACAAAAGCTTATCCTTTAAAAATCGAAACAAACGGATGAGATGTGAGGTGTTATTAGATATGTCAAAATGGGTCAGGTCTGTCGGGTCAATCTGTCAGTCCGCCAAAAAAAGGGTGAGTCGGGTTGAAATTTTTAGCCCGCCAACCTGCTGTAACCCGGTCTGTCTAACCCACCAGTTTAGCAAGCCAAAACGGGTCAGTCCGTCCTGACCCGTCAACCTGTTTCTTTCTTTATGTTTAAAATTAAAAATAATAAAAAATAATACTTTTATATATTATATAAATAAATTTATATATATATATATAATAGATTTATAAACAAAAATTAAAAAAATTAAAGCAATTATTGAGGAAGAAGGTGACGAAACCAAAGATTGGTCCAAGTTGGAAATTTTGGAAATTACGTTGGATTTTTCGAATGTTAGACAAAGGGAGATGAATAATTAAAGCAAGGAGAAGTACAAAATAAATTATTAAAAAATTATGTTTCTATATCTGTAATAGTGACTCAAGGATATAATGAAATTTTTATAAAATACAGAAAGAAAAAATGATGTTGCTAAAAACGTCTAGTACAACTAGTACAACTGACTAATGTAATAAATAATACATGTGTTATAAGTCACTGGATACAAGACATGTTATATGTTACTGAGATGAAACACCAAAAAATTTCCTTTAAATTGCTAAGTTTGTTTATAAATATGTTTCGGAATACATATACCTAATAATTTCACATGATTTAGGAATCGAGACCAAATACATTTAAAATATTTATTCTTTTTTCATTTTTCGAGATGTTTTTAAAAATAAAACTGTGACAAATTTACGGTCAGAACATTAGTATCGTCATTAAGAACAAAAATAAACAATTATCAAAAAATGCGGAATTGATATTAACGATATTGTTTAACTTGCGATTGAGACAAAATATTTTCAAGAGATAAAAAATAATAATTATATAAGCATTTGTACAAATTAAAATTATTATATATACACTACAAAAAAAAATTTAAATAACAACTAATTTTAAAAATAAAAAAATATTTGATTATTATAATAACTAATTTATAAATTAAAAATCTTTAATTTTTAAAGCAGTCATATGAATAAAATGGTATAATTAATTATCAATTAAATTTAAATTAGTAATTAACATTAATTATTAAAATTTTAATAAAAATAATAATAACTAAAGATTAATTTATAATTTAGAAATAAATAGAAGTTAACTTTAATCGGTAACGACTTTTTAAGAGAGGCAGGAATTGTCTTATGGAGGTTTAGATTTTTATTTTTTATGTCGACATAGTTGGATTGAAAGGGATGGCCCATATATTTTTCCGGCGCCGTGAAGAACTTCATTTAACTTTGTGAACACCAATTTTCTGAGTTCATCAATTATCGTAGCCTCCAATATTTTGAAATTTTTGTTATGGGACTTTTATTGAAATGATTCACGTGTATAAACTTTTCCTTTCCAAAACCAATATGTGCTAAGTACTTAGAGTGGTCCACACCCTGCCTACTTATTCTATCTTCACTGCTTATATAAAATTTATATTTTTTTCTTTATCTAAATATTTAATTCTTGCCTTTAATTTTAATTCTTTAAATATTATTAATGTATGATCGATACCTGACATTAGTGGTCATATAATCCTTGGACAGTACATAGGATGGATGGAAAAAGATCTTACAACATCACATCTTCTATGTCACAGCATTCCAAAAATTCTAAAAAATAACCGGTGATATATTTGTAATTAAAATATTAAAAAATGATGTCGATTCTTATTGTAGATATTTAAATCAAATTTGAAATCGTTATTTTTGTAACAAGTATTAATTGACATCGTTTTTTTTTCTAAATAAATGTCGATTAACATTTGTGTACTCTAAAACTGCCCTCAAAATATTTTATGACGTCAAGCACGTTCTCATCTCATGTTAAACTCGTTTTGATATTCATTAAATTCATTCAAATATTTTGAATTTTTTCTCTCAACTTTGTAGTAACAATACATGTTATTATAATTATTTGGTACGGTCACTCTTCGTAAATATCGTCAGATAATATTTTTTTTACAAGAGATTATGATGATAACATCTTTTAAAATATTTACAGTATTTAATGAAAATTATTTTTAAAATTAGTTAAAATTAAAATATTAAAAGAATTAATATATATATATATAAAATAATAAAACAAGTAATGGTAAAGACGGTGATATTTATAGAGAGTGACACTTTAAGATACTAGCACATCAGAAAGTTAAACCATCGTACTTAATTATAATTATAGAAATTCAATTAAAAAGTTTTAAGATTTGAACGACTCAATCAACCATAAACATTTACAAACATAATTATTAAGAATTTATATGAAAGTTTTCAAATTTATCTGGGACTCAAAATATAATTAAGTCTATTAATAATTATTTTTATCACTTTTAAATAATATTTTAAGTAAAGCTAACTTAATTACGTCCAACTCCTTGGATAATCTTTCAAAAATAAATCTTATCAAATAGATTATATTTTTGGCAGCTTTCGGAATAATGAGAATTATTAATTATTGTTTACTTTGAGGTTTATATATTAAAACCACAAAAATACTAACATATTTTTAATGTACTTTGTAAAACATTTTAATTGTCGATTGAATATATATCAAAATTCAAATGATATGGTTTTATTAATTAATCTTACTTGTAATACTATGTTGTTCCATAAAGTTTACTCAATAATATATGTGTATGTGTGTGTGAAATGTGTAAGCATTTTTGTATATGTTAATATTGGATTTGGATAAATTTTTGTCATTTATTATAAAGTAATTTACACTCATGTCAATTTTATAAAATTGTCTATACGGTAAAGATTACTTTTACAAAATAATTTGGATGTAGCTCAATTTTATAAAATTTACTAAAGTTAGAATTTTCTTTTAAATGTTATGTATTTGGCATTAGTTGTCGTACTTTTGGATTATTATTTTTTCTAATATTATTCTCCAACCACTTAATTCTTTTGAACCTAAATATTTGATGGGAATGTTAGTTTATTAGTTATTGACTTGTTGTTGGGACATATTTTTGCAACAGTAATAGAAGAATCCATGACTTGAGAGCCGTGTATTACTAGAAATGATTTGTAATCCAAAAACTCATCATATCAATAACAAATTATTTTACACCTTTTTCACATTTAAAATGCATCTAAATTTAAATAAAGTATACAATAACAATAATTAATTTTAACAATACACGCAATCTAACCATGGATAGTTTTAACAATACACTTAAAAAACATGCATAGTTTTACCATTTTATATCTAACCACACCTCATCCATTCAATAACAAATACTACTCCAATCTTCAAACCGCGGTTTCTTTCGCTACCTCCAACAATTTTGTCAGCATTTCCAATTATTTTCAAACTTCTTTAAATAACCTTTTAACTTTGAATAAAACTACTAAATAAACGTCATATCCGATTAAAAAAATTAGAGTTAAATATGTTTTTTTCTTAAAGTTGAAGTGATTTTTGAAATTAATTTCTATTCAAAATTTATATTAATTTAATTTTTTATTTTTAGAAATGCGTGGATTTAGTTTTTATAATTAAATTTTGTTAAGTTTATTTGACATTTTAAACATATTTTATGATAATATTTGAGTTAATATTTTAAGCGAAAATGTGTCAAACGGTGTAAACAATTCAAATACTATCATGAAATGCGCTATCAACTTAACAAAATTTGGTTAAAAGGACTAAATTTTTGCATTTTTAAAGAAGAATGATTAAATTAGTTAAAATTTTTGAAGAGTGATTAATTTCAAATTTCACTAAAACTTAAGAAACCAAAAACATATTTAACCCAAAAAATTATTTTCACTTAGATAATTTCTTTAATTGAATTTCGACATCTGATAATTTCATTTTTAAGAATTTATATTATTTAGCGGATCAAAATTAAAAGACTATTTTGGAAATTTAAAAAAAAAAAATTGTTGGAGGTGCAGGAGAAACGGTGTCTTCAAAGTTATAAAACCCTACTTCAGAGAGACCCATAACTATTCTCCACTTTTGTTGTTGGGCCTTTTTCTTACTCTTACATGATTTTTAACTGCACTTCCCATAATTTCAAAATTTCTATTTTTAAAACCGAAGTTTCATAATAAAATTTTCAGAATAAAAAATTTAGAACAAGTGTTTTGAAACATAAAATATATTCTAGAAAAAAAATTCTCTTAAAATCAAACTTTCTCTCTTCTTCCTTTGTAAAATTTCTCTTAAAATCAAACTTTCTCTCTTTTTCTTGCTTTGTAGTGAAGAACAGGTAAACCGATAATAGTGATTATGGTGAGAACAATGATAGCACTGGCAAAGTGTAATGTGGAAGAATATTTTATACCTTTTGTTTTGATAAATTTATACTCACGTACTAAGAAAATAGTATGCGAGTATATTATTTTCATATCTTATAAAATTTGTCACACATTTTATTATAATATTTAAGTATATTTTATTATAATATTTTAGTATAGTACTTAAAGAAATTATATTCTTTCATTAATTTTATTTATTATGTTTTTCTTGTATAACTAACTTAATTTTGTTCAATCAAATAAATTTGTGAATTTTATATATAATTTTCAATAAAATTTTATATCTTTGTAGATAAAAGAAAAATTGATTTTTGTCTCTGCATTTTACGATTATATGTCAATTAATTAGTTATCTAGATATGTATATTCTTTTTTCTTTTGATATCAATAAAATTTTACATTTATTTTGTGTTTTCAAAATATGAGTAAACTTGTCTTCTTTTCTATTTGTATTTTGATTGTGAATAAAAAAAATTTTAAAGGAAAAAAGTAAGAAATATAATGCAAATGGTGTTTTTTTCCTTGTTGAAACCCAAAGAAAAAGATAAAAGAAAATTCTAAAAACAAGTTAAACTTATCAATCTTTTCTTTGTGGGTTTCACAGTTAAATAAGAATAACTTGATACAAAACCAAAATAAAGAAGACAACGTTATTTGATTTACATTGATTATTTTCTTTATATATATATATTGTGCACATTGACTAGATTAGTTAAGGGACAATTCATCACTTAAATAATGTTAATAAAAGGTACAAACAAGAGCAGAAATGAAAAATATTGTAAGAGATAAAGAAAAAATAAAGATCAAAAACATAATTTAATTTTTTTTGATGAAAATAAATAGGCTTATCAATGTAACTTAACTATTAACTTATTAGTTATCGGACAACACATGACAAATGCAAGTAAAAAAAACTTAATGTAAAAAGTTTATTTTAGAGAATCCATTCTAAATACGATTAGGGTGCTTCTCCCTACACTTCCAAATATTATTCTGTATCCCAAAAATGACATTATTAATTTTAATAATTTTTCACCTGTCTCGGTGGTTGGGATAATTAAAGTGAATTTACTATGGTTAATATTTATTGTAGTGTTGCACCCCCAACTCTTCACATCCATTTTCTTTCTTCTCCTTCCTCCATTCTCGTTATTTTGTGTTGTCTGGAGTGGAAAGTTAGAAATAACACTTTCAAATGAAAGAGATGGAAAGTTGGGACCACTTCAGACAACACAAAATAACGAGAACGGAGGGAGGAGAAGAAAGGAAACGGATGTGAGGAATTGAGGTGTAGCACTGCAATAAATATCAATCGCAGTAAATTCACTTTAATTATCCCAATCACTGAGACAAGTAAAATATTATTATGGTCAATAATGTCATTTTTGGGTACAGAAAAATTTTTGGAGATGTAGGGAGAAGCCCCTACGATTATACACATTATAAAAAATTTGTTTCAGAAACAAAAGTTTTCAAAAATTCAACCTCCTAAGCCCAGCCCGAAAATTCTATATTCAAAATTAAATTTTCATACTGAACCTGGCCCATCAGTTTTTTCCTATGATTGATTGATGATACTCGATGGAACGGAATAAAATGCAATGAAATGATGAAAAATAAATTAACTAACTATTATTTAAAACATTTGAATAAATGATATATAAAAAAAGGTTACAATCTAATAAATTAAAGTCCTTTGTCAGAATGTTGGTTAAGCAAACTTTTAGGTCAGTGAAACAAAGTAAAAGGTGTTACATTGTTTTGTATAAAACATTCTTATTTTCTTCCTTCATCAGATTTAACTCGGATTCAAATAATTTTTTAATAACTAAGACGCAATCGTCCCATAAGAACTAAAACGCAGTTTTTCTGAGGTATAATTGCGTACAGTGCGAGTGTTATTTTGTTTATGAATGATGACTTTATTATTGGACTAGCAGATGAGAAATTATGGCCAAGCATCAAAAAGGTTTAATTAAGGGAATTTCTTCCTCACCCCATGATCTTTTCATATGTTTACATGAGGAGTTATAAAAGTTTAAATTATATATAATTAAGATTTTCAAATTGTGAAAATATGGAACATATTGTAGATTGCTCAATCTGAATTATATTTTTTAATTTAACAATGCATATCACCATGTGTAATATAGAAATGCATTATGGATTGTGTTATTTCAAATTATATTTCAAAATACTTAATTTTAAAATGTATTTTTAGATTCAAAAATATATTTTGAATTATAAAACACAATGCTAATATAAGATGTTTAAGTTTATATATATATGGTATCGTTTTTATTCAATGGTGCTATGATACTTTTATTTAGTATAAATACAAAATACAGGAATATATTTTTTAGGTGGCATAAGATGCAGGTTATGTTATATTTTCAAAATATATGAACTTTTTACGTTTTAAAATTATTTCAGTTTTTTTTTTCTTTGTAGATTGCCGGCATATTTGCCAAACCCGTGAGGGTGGGCGTGGGCTTGCTAAAAACAAGTTTGCTTAAAGTGTGGACTTTGCAAACCAAGTTTCACATATTGTTTTGCTTGATGCACCCCCTTAATTGCTACATGCATCTCCACAGTTTAAGCGAAAAGTAAAAAGTGCCCTTGATAGGTTGAAGTTTATACATGTCAAAAGTTTGACGTTTTTCAAAATATAAGCATAGGAGTACTAAAGAAACTATCTAAAGAGTTGTATCATCCCTTCCTTGCACCAATCCAACTACAAGATTTACATATGTTTACATAGATTAGGTAATCATTACAAAAGAAAACAAGGCAAACAAGACACAGAGAAAATGGTAAGCTAATGTATAAAAAATGGTTAATCATTCAAAATACAATTACTTAAATCATACAAATTTAATCATCTTATTTCATACAAAGACCTAAAGTTATGACTCAATTATCTAAATACATGCATTAATTTTGGACCTTGGTAAGTTGTGCACTTGTAGTGACATCCAGTGCTCTAAAGCGCGATAGATAAAGAGTTATACTCTATCACACACAAGGTTAGCCCGTTAACGTCTTTGGTTAAGATAAAACCTCTAAACAGTATCTCATGCTCCTCTCACCACACACCTTAATATTCTCCACTTGAGAATTGAATAGTTATTAGAGCGTCATGATAACTTTGAACTGAATCCCCACATCAATGCATATACTAGTGTAGTTTACTACTAATTCTCCTTGAATTAGTCTCAACAATCTCAATTTCATACTACATACCAATCATTTCACAAACAGTTAGTCATAGAAATCACAAAGTCTCTACAAATGATCACTTAACAACTAAAACTACTCATTTTTTGATCAATTCGCTCAACGAGACCATATCCTCGCTAGACAAAAAGTGCACAAATGTCCACTCCTCCAGCAATCAGATGGCTCGTCCAACGAGTGTATCATTAGGACCCTAGGAGAAAAATTCTTTAATAATTCACTTAGCAATGGTGTTTTTCGACCAACGAATACAAAGTCAATAAACTCTTTGACTTTAGATTCCTTAAGCGATTGGGTACTCGACCAGCGACTCCTAAGTTAATAAGCCCCTAACTTTATATTTGCTCAACGAGTCTATTCTCACTCAATGACTCCCAATTCATTGAGCCTCTGGCTTTGGATTCACTAAACGAACTATCCTTCGATTAGCGAGTCTACATAATTCAGCAGAACATGATTCTGCATAATTATGCCTTCCGAGCGAGCAAAGTCTAAGCAATTCAAGAACCTTCACAGATACCAAACACATGCCAAATTTGAATCAACCACAAACATGAGTACCAAAAACTCTCAACAACAAAACCAATCCAGGTGTTTTTTACATGTAACAACCTCAATTTTAAAACATCATGTTTCATACAATCATCTATCATTTCACATATCAACGCACCAACAATTCACAACATCATCATACAGTTTATCAATTCAATATTTTATAACTTTAAAACACTTAAATTAGTTTTCCTTACCTTATGACTCAAATCACTCAAGGAGTATTAAATCTTCCTTATAGCTATCAAGACCCATTACTCAACATAAAGACATACCATACATGACCAGGGAACATCATTACAACCACTAATCAACATATACTAATGAGGAAGACACATAAGCCACATGCGAGCCAAAATCATCACATGCACACAGATCAGCATCAAATCAAGGAAAAATGTGGAAAATCAACTTATTTAATTTAAAAAATTGATCGAACATGAGTGGAAAGTTTACCACATGGATCACCTAGTAGTCTCTGAATTTTCAAATAGATGAACTTATGAATGAAAAATCCAAAATTTAGAGAGAAAAGTAAGGGACCATAGAAAATGTTGTTAGAGAAATGATATGTTTATAAGTAATAATGAAACTCATTTTATTAATTTTCTATTATATTTTAATTTTTTAATATTAAAATAATATAATATTCGTTATTTTAAACACTGATTGGTCATCATTTTCTAGATTCTCACAAAATCAAATTATAGATGGTTAACTAATTTATTTTTATATCATTACAAAATTTCATTTTTATTTCTTCCACACAACTCAAAAGTCTAAGCATTCTCACTTATTAAAAAACAAAGTCATACATTCAAATATAATCTTAATCATTTAAGAAAAATGATATTATTTATGATTTGTCACTTAATCAATTTTTATGGATATCGAAGCTTCAAATATAATCTTAATCATTTAAGAAAAATGATATTATTTATGATTTGTCACTTAATCAATGGAGCTGCATTGCATGAAAATACATTTTAAATGTTTTTGGTTACAGTCATAAAAAATCAATACTTATTTCTTAACAAATCATCACTAAATAATACAATTCTTTTTAATGAATTCTGTGATGTAATATTTAATAGCAAGCTGATTTCATCACATATATTTATTATTCAAATTTGATTGCAAAATCAATAACTCTGTCAATAAAACATACTGACAAATTTAGAGTCGTGCAAATGTACAATTTTTTTATGCTACGAATTATAAAATCAAATTAAAAGTCTCGGTGTTATGAAATATATGCATGTAAATCCAGAACTAAAGTTAAAATAACATTATTTAACAAAATAACTATGTTAATTTTTATTAAAAAGTCTTTAATCTATTAGTTAAAAAAAGTCTCTAAACTTTTGTTTTTTCCAATGTCATTTTTAATTATAATTATGTACATAATTTATTGCTCTCTTGTTCCATTCGACCGCTCTATATTATAAATGCACATTTGTGTAAGACATAAAAATAACAAATTAAAGCAGAACATTTCAATATAAAAATTGAGAAAAATTTAAAACCGAGTTTTGATATAATTAACCACAAGATAAACAAAAGAAATTCTAAACTCCTCTACAAAATCTAAAAAGTTTATTTTTTTACCTATGGATTTAGTTTTTAATCACAATGCCAAACCCATAACTCCCACTTCATTCAACCAAATCCAATTAAGCAACTATAAGCAAAACAACAATAGTTTCTGAACTAAAAAACGTTGGAGCTGGAGCCATGAATAAATAAAAGAAGAAAGGGCAAAAACAATGCATGGAACCAAACCTCTTACGACCACGTCAAAGGTGTCGTCCTGTTTTGTAATTTATAGGTGTGATTGTTGTGAGAGAAATAGGTTTTGATTTTTTGAGGGTAAAGTATAGTGGAAGGCTGAATCAGAAACTTATCTTGTTAGTGCTGAGTGCTCTCTGTCACCCAACTGCGACCCACTCACATAAGTATAACACAATCAAACATTATTATAAACATTTTTATTTTATTTTATTTTTTATACAATACAAAGAGCCAGACACAGAACCAAAACGCGTTCAAACTATTAATGTGTTGAACTGCCATACCCAATACTCATTCTACTGTGGTCCCCACACTCTTTCTCTCTGTCCTAACATAATTATGCAATTATTTTATTATTTTTATTGTTATTATTTAGTTACATAGGTCTTAGAGTGGACTAAGTTTAACTGGAACAACATAAAATTAATGGAGCCAACAAGTGGATTGGGTCACTGTCCCCTTTTTAAAATTTTTTTCTTTTTCAGCAGTGATTATTTTCCACTTTCAATGCTATAAAATTGACTATTCTTTCCCTTAAATCATTCCCAGTAAAATGGAAATGGATTAAGTAGTAAAACTTTCAGAAAATAGAAGATATATAGAATGTGTTTGACAATTTTTATCTAACTTATAGCTTATTTAATTGATTGAAGTTAGTTTATCCCACGTTCAATAATATTTCAAGTAAAATTTTTATTTACTACTTTCTTTGATACTGTATCATTCGTTTTCTTTCACAAATCATATTTTTAATATCATAATATTTCTATTATTATAGTATTTGATATTCAAAATGAATATATAATTTGATGTCAGATAATTTCATTAAATGTAGTAATTCTGCAAGGTCCTTTAGTTCATATAAATGCTCAATGACAAGTGAATGTCATGACATGATAACACAGTTCATGAACTTTCAATTTAATTGCAATAATATAAATAATATAATTGTGCTGTACTTATACCTTGGCTAGAATTTAAATTTCTGCATGTGCAAAATTGAACACACTTTGTTGAGAAATATGAGAGGTTCTTTCACCAAAATAATCACTTAAAAGAATTATTAGCCCGAAATGGATGTCTACAAACCTTATTTATAACCTATGATGTTGAATATATCTATATTCTATTTGAACGTACTATTACAAATATTATTCTTTTAAAATTTTGCAAATTTATTTGATTTCAATTTTTTTTTCATTTTCATTTTCTTGTTCACTTGGAGATGAAAAACTTAACTGTTACTAGTGTTCCTGGATTATAATTTATAATCATTTGAATCACGAATATTATAATCAAAACTGTGGTTGATGATTACATTAACATATTTAAAATGATTAATAATCCGTAAAGATTAAAAACTTTAAAATTTGTAGACTGTTTTGAAAAAATTATCGTCTGATCTTCAATTCAACAATTCAACAATTCAACGTATTTTGAGTTCTTCGTTGTTTTATTTGAAAAGTAAAAAAATGATTAAAGAAAGAAGAAAGATGATAGTGGTCTAGCGCGTAAGTAGTGAAGAGAATCAGAACTCAAAAGGCACGTGAGAGCGGAATTGCCCGTTGAGTTTCGTGGAGGGGTAATGGTAATGGACAGTGGGGTCGATGTGAAGTTTGAGTTGCATTTGAGTGTCATTTGAAATTTCATTCACATGTGCATTTGCATTTGGGAAGATAGTGACATTAAGCAAACGCTGCTGGTGGGCCCCTGGCTTTAGCATTGAATAATTGACTTTGACCAAAGAGGGAGCGAGAGAGAAAGAGAAAGAGAAAGGAGAGAGAAGAAAGAGGAAGGAAGAAAAGTCACACTTTCCTCCCTTCTTCCTTTCCCTTCCCTAATAGCTGTTGCTGGTGTGCTGACAATAAAAGGCCTTCTCATACCCTTCTTTCTCCCTCATCTTTGCTCAATCGAGGTCTTCTCGATTTTCTTCTCTACAAACAACAACGCTCCCTTGCACCCAACATACACTTCTTCTACTCCTACTCCCTGTCTAATCCACTACTCAAAAGGGTATGTCTTTCTTCTCCTCGTTTCACTCATAAAACCTGTTTTTGTTTGATCTTTCGCTATGGGGTGGGTCTGAGGAGAATATGCTTCGTGGGTCTGCTTCTGGGTAGATCAAAGTTTCAAGCTTTGTCTTAGATGTTGCAAGTTTTTTTGTTTTTTTCCCTTTTAGTTTCTTTGTTTGTTTCCTGTTAGGGATCGGAAAAACAAGCAAGTTGTTGTCTCGGATAGTATCAGTTAAGGATCTAGGTTTTGTTATTTAATTGGCTTACCACGGTTTTTCGTGGGCCGTTAATATTTAGGGATTTGGAACCGCAGTTGTTGAAAAATCTTGTTTGTAGGTTGGTGGTTTGATTGTTTTCTTGTGCTGTGTGAAAGACAAATTTTTAATTGATAGGCTTATTGATTGAGGTTATGTTGTCTTCTGCAGAATTTAGGACATGTGTAGTGATTCAAAGAGTAAGCTTTCGTCGTCCCCGAGCCTCGTGATGGAGAACAATCTTCAGAAGCAGAATCTTGATGGTTTCTGCAACTTCTCGACTTTACTTGAACTGTCTGCTTGCGATGATTTCGAAGCTTTCAAAAGAGAAGTAGACGAGAAGGGCGTAGATGTCAACGAGTCTGGCTTTTGGTATGGGAGAAGGATTGGGTCAAAGAAGATGGGATCTGAAACCAGGACCCCCCTCATGATTGCTTCTTTGTTTGGGAGCACTAGGGTTCTCAAGTATATTCTCGAGGCAGGAACTGTTGATGTGAACAGGGCCTGTGGTTCTGATAGGGCCACTGCTCTTCATTGTGCTGCCTCCGGAGGCTCTGAATCTTCACCTGAGATCGTCAAGCTTTTGCTAGATGCCGGGGCTGATGCTGAATCCCTTGATGCTAGTGGAAACAAACCCGCTAATCTGATTGCTCCTGCCTTTGATTCTTCCTCCAAATCCCGGAGGAAGGCCATGGAGTTGCTCCTCCGGGGCGGCGGCGAAAGAGATGAAGTGGTGAGCCAGGAGATGGAGCTGCAGATGTTGGCCACTCCCTTCAAAGAAGGTGCTGAGAAAAAAGAAGGAAGTGATAAGAAAGAGTATCCCGTTGATATATCCTTGCCTGATATCAACAACGGTGTGTATGGATCAGACGAGTTTAGGATGTACAGTTTCAAGGTGAAGCCATGCTCAAGGGCTTACTCCCACGACTGGACCGAGTGTCCGTTTGTTCATCCCGGCGAGAACGCAAGGAGGAGAGACCCAAGGAAATACCCTTATAGCTGTGTTCCTTGCCCCGAATTCCGCAAAGGGACCTGCCAGAAAAGTGATTCCTGCGAGTATGCTCACGGTGTTTTCGAGTCCTGGCTCCACCCTGCCCAGTACAGAACAAGGCTATGCAAGGACGAGACTGGCTGCACCAGAAAAGTCTGCTTCTTTGCCCACAAACCTGAAGAGTTACGCCCTGTGTATGCTTCCACCGGCTCAGCCATGCCCTCACCAAAATCCTATTCAACCACTGCACTAGACATGACATCCATGAGTCCATTGGCTCTCAGTTCCACATCTTTGCCCATGCCAACTGTTTCAACCCCACCCATGTCTCCATTGGCAGCAGCTTCATCTCCAAAGAGTGGAAACTTGTGGCAGAACAAAATCAACCTCACTCCACCATCACTTCAGCTCCCAGGTAGCAGACTCAAGGCTGCTCTGAGTGCTAGGGATCTGGAGATGGAGATGGAACTTCTCGGTCTGGATAGTCCAGCACGCCAACAACAGCAGCAGCAGCAACAGTTGATAGAGGAGATTGCCAGAATCTCTTCACCGTCTTTCCGCAACAAGGAATTCAACAGGATCGCTGATTTGAATCCAACCAACCTTGATGATCTCTTAGCCTCTGCTGACCCTTCTGTGCTATCACAGCTACACGGACTTTCTGTGCAATCTTCAACACCTTCCCAAACTGGGCTTCAGATGCGCCAAAACATGAACCACCTTCGTGCGAGTTATCCATCCAACATCCCTTCCTCTCCTGTGAGGAAGCCCTCGGCTTTTGGGTTTGACTCATCAGCTGCTGTGGCAGCTGCAGTGATGAACTCCAGGTCCGCCGCCTTCGCCAAGCGAAGCCAAAGTTTCATCGATCGTGGCGCTGCAACCCACCATCTCGGCCTGTCCTCACCCTCCAACCCTTCCTGCAGGGTGTCCTCTACCCTCTCGGATTGGAGTTCCCCTACCGGGAAACTGGATTGGGGTGTGAACGGAGATGAGCTGAACAAGCTGAGGAAATCTGCTTCGTTCGGGTTCAGGAACAATGGGGTAACTGCTTCCCCCATGGCTCAGCATGAACATGTTGAGCCAGATGTTTCGTGGGTTCATTCGTTGGTTAAGGATGTTCCTTCTGAGAGGTCGGAGATGTTTGGTGGTGAGAAGCAACAGTATGATCTGCTGCCACCATGGGTGGAGCAGCTGTACATAGAGCAGGAGCAGATGGTGGCATGAGCAAGGGCTGCCATGGCAATGCTTCTGGCTTATTCTGCTGACAAGTTTATTTATTTATTTAATTATTTTATTTATTTGAACTGCCACTACTATCCAACATTACACAGTATAGTTAGTGATAGGACATGTTGCAAAGAACAAAGTTCAGGTTAATCCACAGATCTGAACGGAGTTCCAACTTCTAGACGAGGGAAGAAGAAGAAGACGACTTGGAAGAAACGTTGAAGAAACGATGCTGGATTTTTTATTGTATAATATAATTTATAATCTATTCCCCCTATTTCTCTACGGGGTGGATGATCATGTATTTTCTCTATCAAGTGGACCCAAACTATTTGTCATTGATTAAGTCGCGCAATTCTTATCCATTGTGAATTTTTTTATTGTTTATTCTTTCCGACATAAAATACTTGATTCCTTATAAACAATCATGTGTGAAATGAAAGAAAAATAGGTGGATGTGGGCGGCGGCAGCAATGAGCAGCTCAAGATTAGAACCATGAATGGTTCAAATTATTCAAAAATGAATATTCTTCTTATATAATTTAATTAATTGATGGAGCCTCTAGAAATTCATTCCTCTCCTTGTTAAAACTTGACAAATTGTACAAGCTATTGAAAATTCAGTCAAAGATGATGGGGCTTTTTTCTTATCAAATGGGTAAAATAAAATAAAATTGTAAATTGACATTATATGTCTGTCCTGCAGATTGATTATCTTATCATTAATCCTGTTTCGGAAAGCTCTTTGCCGAAAATTCCGGAATTGAGAACTTGTCAATGGGTTATTTAATGATAAACTTTTATAAGTCTAGTAATTAACAACTGTAAAAATTTTGAAAAACAAATTTCAAGGGAAAATAGAGTGTTTGCCATTTTAATTGGTTGTAGCTGCTTCCTTTTCCGGAGCATTGGTTGAAACTTGGAATGCAACAGACAGAAAAAAGAAAGAAAAAAGAAAAACTAAATTTTTAGCTGAAAAATTCCTTCTCCATCTCATTCAGTTGCAGTTATCTGTACGATAAGATGCATGGATGACGAGTCAACAAAGAAAATGAAAGAGGGGGTGGAATAAGTCTTGTTTAGATTTATCATGAAAGGTTTTATTTATTATGAAAACGAAGCCATTAAATATAAATATAAGACTTTATTTATGTAGCTGAGTTGGATAGAAAGATAGAAGTTTGAAGTCTGAAACATTGTTATCCAGATTAGAGGGTTATGTGGCGCACAGACAGGGACTTCAATGGTCCCTTAAGGTTGTTGAATCCTTGGTTGAGTGAGTTGGTTTTGGTTCGAGTTTGTTGTATGAGTTCAACAACCCACGTGCTTAATTTTCTCAAGGATAATATCCAAGCATGTTACCAAAATAGCAAAATTATATTCTTGTTATAAATATGTTTCATTTAATTTATTATTGTTTAGAATGCGATTTTTTTTAATTAAAGAAATATCAAAATTATCTATTTTTATGAAGTTTGTATAAAAAACTTCCTTTTTTCTTTAATGTCAATTAATTTTCTTATTATATTTGTTGCGTTTCATTCTTGTTTCATCTTAGAGTAACATAATCTCCTCACTCCTATCATCTTAGATCAACTTAAAATTCTCTATCTCAAGTACACCCTTCAATGAATTCATATCAAAACATAAACAAATAATAATAATAATAAAGTAATCAAATCCTCTAATAACAATACCTAACACACAACTTTTGTCATTTTAACCTATCAAATTCCTTATATAATTCATGCAACTTATACCATTTAGACACTTCATCAACTCCACATTCTACTCCAACCAAAAATTTCATCCATTTTCAACAAGTTTCAACCAAGATCAACTCAAAAATACCATGAATAGTTTCTTTCCTACCAACAAACACTTCATCAACCTCTAACACATAAAACATTAAGTCAATAACCAATCAATATACCCTACCCCAAGTCATCCCTTGATCAAGTGTAAACCAGAATACAACTCCTTTTTCCTTTTCTAGTACCAAAATAATTTCATCACCAATACACATTTCAATCTTTACCAAATTAGAGTCGATATACCCTAATATGTAAAAAGTCCAATGAGACTTCTATTACTTATCATGACTCATCTATAAAACATTTTTCACCATCAAAATCCATATTCATATTTGATGATTCATTCATCAAGAAACCTAAGAGGTGATTTGGATGCTATAAATATGTATTTTATAATGTGTCTGAGTTTTCGTGAATTAAAAATTTGGTAATCCAACTTGATTCATTACATATTGATAGAATAATGAATTGATTTACTTAAAATTGTTCTATTATTCTAAATTGTTTTTTCATATTTACTGCAATATAATCAAAGTGAGTTGTTTCTGTTGATTAATTTATAAAAATAATTAAAGTATTTACTTTTTTACTAAATATTATTATAAAGATAATAGTTGAAAAATTAGACGGTTTTTTTGTAAAAAAGGGTCACTTTGACCAAGAATTTGTAAAAAATGATCGTTTGAATTTTTTTTTGCAAAATAGGATCAAGTCGTCGTGGCAAACGACATTAAAGGTGAAGTCGTCCTCCACCGTGCCGGTTTCTTTTTTTTTTTTTTTTCCAAAAAGCGAAACCGTG